>Ga0180732_1000603_pt1 | contig 28584 bp, 23 predicted proteins | sample KR11_01MetaG_FD_148674 | JGI IMG/M metagenome (GOLD analysis project Ga0180732, IMG submission 148674) | Groundwater microbial communities from the Olkiluoto Island deep subsurface site, Finland - KR11_0.1 MetaG | ecosystem: Environmental > Aquatic > Deep subsurface > Groundwater | place... | reverse complement strand
CGAATCATTTCTACCCCTAGAACAGTGTATCAAGTATTTGATTTTTAAATTTTATGGACTCAACAGAAGCCCGAATGAGTCTGTTTTCCTCTTTGAGCGTATCATGTTCAGATTTTAGTTTGGAGATATCTCTGCTTTTAAAATAGATTTGCTGATGGATGTAAATACCCGGAAACGCAAAGATACAAACAAGTGTCAGAACTAAAAAAACATTTAAAAAATAGGCAAAATCAAGATATTTTTTAGGGGCAAGAACAACCCTTACCTCATCTAAAAGTTCACTTTTTTCACTCATCTTATATCCGTTTGGAACAGTCTCATTTTTGCACTTCTGCTTCTTGCGTTTTCTTTTAATTCATCATCTTGTGCGGTAATTGGCTTCTTACTTATTATTTTTCCAAGCGCATGATTGTTTCCACAAACGCAACGCATCGCTTCTGGCGGGCATATGCAGGACTTAGCCCATCTGCTAAACTCCTGTTTGACAATTCTGTCTTCAAGGGAGTGAAAAGAGATGATGGCAACTTTTGTATCTTGAAGTTTTGCATTTTCAATACTTGCAAGAAGCGATTTTAACTCGCCTAACTCATCATTCACTTCTATGCGGATTGCCTGCATCAAAAGTGTAGCAGGATGGATCTTTTTGCCATGAGGCATATGCGGTTTTACAGCCTCACTCAGTTCTTTTGCTGAATGAAAAGGACGGTTCGAAATAATGACCGAAGCAATTTTTTTGTAGTTTCTAAGCTCGCCGTACTCAAAAAGGACTCTTTCGAGTTCATCTCTTGAGTACTCATTTACAACTTCAGAAGCACTCAGCCCAGACTCTTTATCCATTCTCATATCAAGATTATCGCTCTCAAAAGAAAAACCTCTCTCTTTTTGGTCAAGCTGAAGTGAGGAAACGCCAATATCTGCCAGAATACCTTTAATATTGATATTGTCATACTCTTGAAGTATCTCTTTTATAACAGATGAGAATCTGCCTTTTCTAATCTCAACCCTATCTTGAAATGGCTGAAGTCTTTTTGTTGAAAAATCGATAGCAGTCTGATCCTGATCTATGGCAATCAGTTTGATATTTGGATTAGATTCGAGTATCAATGAAGAGTGACCGCCATAACCCATAGTACAATCGATGACAATTCCTGTTTCTACAGAACTAAAAGCATCAACTACTTCTCGATACAAAACCGGAACATGTGGAATATTTTGCAAAAAAGACCTTTACGCGTTTTTTTATTAAATTATACATTAATTTTGTCTATTTTAAATCTTTATACTGTATCATAAACAAAAAAAAGGGCTCTTACATGAAAGTTTTTTGGATCATTCCCTTCCTTTTCACTCTTGCTTTTGGCATAAACTCCCAGATAATCGTAGGTGCTTATTCCCTTGAACGGACTGCTGTTGCAGAAGAAATAAAGCTGCAAAATTTTCTTGAAAAAGATAAAGATTTTTTTGAAAAAAACTTCATCACAGCCAATCATAAAAAAAGCGAAAGCTATTATCTTGTTACTCTAGAACCAATAACAGACGAAGAAATTCTTGCTGCTGCGCTTAAAAAAATAAAAAAAACATATAAGCATGCATATGCTTTAAAATTACCGTCCACAGCAATAGAAGCAAGCCCGACTTTAGCTGTTCAAACCGCACTTCCTGTTGAGAACAAAGAAACTGTGACTGCTGAAGTTTCAGTTCCAGACGCCCCTGATACCAACAATACCCTCACAGAAGAAAATTCTACTCTTATTATTCAACCACTTATTGCGGAACAAAACACCAGTTTACAAACAGAAACAGAAATAAAAACGCAAGAAATAATTCCAATAAAAGAAGAGCCTTTAGTCGAAGAAAAGCCCTTAATGAAAGAAAAAATCGCTGAAAAAGAAGTGGATTCTATGGATTTCCAAACTATACTGCTTGCTTCTTTAACATTTTTAATCCTTCTATTACTCTACTTTTTTCTTAAAAAATCGCAAAAAAAAGATTTAAATAACACGCAAGAAGGCTCTAAAGAAAACAATCCTCTCCAAGAGATAAAAATCGAAGATACTCAAGAAAGCGAAACTTATGAAAACAGTTTTTTTGAACTTAAAGGAGAAGAAGAAGGTGACTTCGGACTAGAAGAATCTGAAGATGAAGAGCTTCAGGATATAGCTATAGACCTCAAAAAAAGAACGCCAAGGCTCCATGGAAAAATAGTAAAACAAGACTTCAAAGAATTCGCAGGAACAAGAGTTTTAATAGCTGAAGATAATCTCATCAACCAAAAAGTTATCATTGGACTGCTCGGAGACAGCGGGATTGAAGTTGTTGTTGCAAATAATGGGAAAGAAGCCCTTGATATTCTTGAGTATGACCACAACTTTAGCATTATTTTTATGGATGTGCACATGCCGATTATGAATGGCTTTGAAGCAACGAAATTCATTAGAGAAAATCCAAGATACAATCATATAGCTATCATTGCTTTAAGCGGTGATATTGCTGATTCTGATATCAAAAAAATGTTAGCTGCAGGCATGGATGAACATTTAGAAAAACCTCTGCGCATAGACGCTCTGTATGATATACTTTACGTTTACACAGATGCTAAAGACATAAACCCATCCGCTGGAATGGGTGGCGATTCTGAATTAAACTTTGAAAAAGGTTTGGCAACCTGCTCAGGGGATGAAGAGTTTTATCGTGAGATTCTTAACGAATTTCTAATGACATATGCGGATTCTGATACAAAAATATTTGAGTATTTAAATGAGAACAATTTTGTAGCGGCAGATAAATATTTATTAGATTTAATCGGAGTTACTTCCCATATTGGGGCAGATAAGTTAAACGCAGTTGCCAAAGAGCTCAAAGAAGCACTGAAAGATACAGAAGAAAAAAGTTATCTCACGCTTGCAGACCAATACAGCGAACTTCTACAAAAACTATTGCAAAGTATTCATGAGTATAAATAACTCATGAATTTCTATCCTCTAACCTGTCCATTACCGTAAATTTTATATTTGTAAGTTGTAAGACCTTCTATTCCCATTGGTCCTCGTGCATGGAGTTTGTTTGTACTTATTCCAACTTCAGCACCAAAGCCAAAAGCTCCGCCATCTGTAAAACGAGTTGAGGCATTGACATATACAACCGCTGCATCTATTGCGTTTAGGAATATCTCTGCTGTAGTTATGTTTTGCGTAATAATAGCTTCGGAGTGTCCCGAACCAAATCTGATAATGTGATTTACCGCACCCTCAACTCCATCTACAACCTTAATATTTAAAATATTTGCCAAATACTCCGTGTCATAATCTTCATCCGTTGCATTTGTAACTTCAATAATTTCTTGCGTTTTTATACAGCCTTTTAGCTCTGTATGTGCTTTGTCAAACGCAGCTTTTATAAGAGGCAGTGTTTCTTTAGCTATGGCGCTGTCAACCAAAAGTGTCTCCATGGCATTACAAACGCCAGGACGCTGAACCTTTGCGTTTAGTGCAATAGCAATGGCGTCATCTATCTTTGCTTCTTTATCTATGTAAGTATGGCACTGCCCTTTGTCGTGTTTAACAACACTTACAGTTGCGTTTTTGCTCACATGAGCAATGAGTCCTGCTCCGCCTCTTGGAATGATTAAATCTACATATTTATCCATCTTTATGAGTTTATCAACACCTTCACGTGAAGAGTCGGGAATAAGCGAAATAAGTGCTGTTGGCAAAGCATTTTTCTCTAGTACTGCTTGAAGAACTTTTGCTATGGCTTTGTTAGAGTTTTCCGCTTCTTTACCGCCTTTAAGCACTGCAACATTGGAGCTTTTAAAACAGAGTGCCGCCGTGTCAGAAGTTACGTTTGGACGAGACTCGTAAATAATTCCGATAACGCCTATTGGAATACTTACTTTTTCTATTTTAAGTCCGTCTTCTGTTACCCAGCCATCTAAAACGCGGCCAACAGGTTCTTTGAGCGCTGCAATTTCTTCAATGGCAACAGCCATTGCATCAATGCGTTTTTCATCTAAAAAGAGTCTGTCCATCAACGCAGATGTAAGATTATTTTTCACTCCATCTGCCATGTCAAGAGCATTGGCTTCAAGCAAATCCATAGTATTGCTTCTTAAAGCATTTGCCATTTCATTTAGTAACTTATTTTTTTGCGCTCCACTGAGTGTAGATAACACTCTGCTTGCATTTTTTGCTTCTTCTAAAAATTTTTCCATTATTTTTCTTCCTTATTTGGCTTCGCTTCAAAAAGCGTACCGGAAATTTGCGTATCATGTAAAAGAAATGACTCTGCAGCGGTTAAATCAAATCCATTCGTCAAGAACATTTTTCTTCCATGCTTCATCATAAAATCTGCCGCTTTTAATTTTGTAACAATTCCGCCTGTTGCAAATGCATTGTTTGGCGTTGACTCTTCATCCAAAACACCTTCTGGCAATTCATTCATTGTTTTGTAAATTTTTGCATCAGGAAACTCTTTTGGGTTTTTGTCATAGTAGCCGTCAATATCGCTAAGAATAACAAGCAAGTCTGCATTAGCTGCATGAGCGACATTTGCTGAGAGCTGGTCATTATCTCCAAAAAGCTGTTCGGGAGTGGAGGTGATGTCATTTTCATTGACTATCGGTAAAATGTCGTTGTTTAAATGCGCGTCTAAAATCTCTTGCAGCATTTTCGTTCTTTTGCGAGAATCAAAATCGTCCTCAGTCAAGAGTATCTGTGCTGTATCTATTTCAAATATATCGAACTTTTTTTTGTAACTTGTCATAAGGATAGGCTGACCTGCCGCTGCTATGGCTTTTTTTCCTATCTGCTTGGTTTTATCCATTTTAAGTGCTGAATAACCTGCAGCAACAGCACCTGAAGTCACTAAAACAACATCATATTTTTTCCTAAGTTTTGCAATGAGATTTACAAGATTGAGCATCCTCTCTTTTGCAATTTTATTTTTCTCGGTGAGTACTGCACTCCCGACTTTTATTACTATTCTCTTCAATATTATCCTTTTTTTTTGACATAAAACATTCAATTCATTCATGCTATACTACAGTAAAAGGATTTACATGTCAAAAACAATAACATTTATCGGTAACGGAAATATGGCGCTAAGCATCGCCAAAGGACTTAAATCTGACTACAAAATTGAGGTAGTAGGAAGAAGTTTAGAAAAACTTGAAAAATTTGAAAAAGAGCTCGGCGTTAGCATAGAAAAAAATCTTATTAACAATTTTAACATCGAAAATAAAACTATACTTTTTTGTGTCAAACCTGCAAATGTAGAAGAAGTCGGAGCTAAGTTAAAAGGCAAAGCGAGAGTTGTTTTTTCTGTTTTAGCCGGAACTTCTTTGGAAAAACTCCGTAAAAATATCAACTCAAACGCAGTGGTAAGAACAATGCCAAACCTTGCGGCCAGTGTCAAAAAATCTATGACAACTCTCACGGGTGATGCTGAGTTTGAGCAAGAGGCACATGCAATTTTAGGCTCTATTGGGAGTACTAGATGGCTTGCAAGCGAAAAAGAGATAGATATAGCCACCGCACTTGCGGGAAGCGGCCCAGCATACTTAGCGCTCATTGCAGAAGCACTGACTGATGGAGCAGTAAAAGAAGGACTTAAACGCGATGATGCCATGGCTATTATGCGTGGTCTTTTTGGTGGATTTGGAGAACTTATTCAAGGTGTGCACCCTGCATTACTTAAAGATGGAGTTATGAGTCCAGGTGGCACAACTGCTGCCGGTTATGCTGCACTTGAAGAGGGAAATGTTAGAAATTCTTGTATAAACGCAATCAATAAAGCGTATGAAAAGGCTACAAAATTATAAACTTCCGTTTTTTATCTTAGAAATACGTGTGAATCTCGAAAACTTGTTTTCGTAGCTTTAGGGGGTTGTAGGGACTTCAGTCCCTGCCACTAAAACGGACATGTTCGTTTTAGTGTGTAATATTATAAAAACTTTAAAATCTCTTTTTCTATATCTTCTTTTTCTATTACCGTACTTTGTGTAATCGGCTTTGAAAAAAGTCCTTTTACCATTGCAGGAATTTCGAGATGTGCAGTTTTAGAAATAGACTCAAGTGCAACAATGTCTTGTGCATCTACTTCTCCTGTAAGAGCGTTAGCAATAACAGGAGAAAATTTTGTCCACTCGGCAGTTGAGTAAACAATGCTAATAATTTCCGGTTTTGAACAAGTTTCATAGGCTTTAAAACATGTTGCAGTATGCGGATCCATCAAATAGCCATTATTCTCAAATGTATCTTTAATATACTTTTTACCCTCATCACCATTACAAAAGTCAGCATCAAAACACTCACGAAGCGTTGCAAGTTCCGAAGAAGTAAGCTCATAAAAATTCTTACTCTCCAAATCTTCCATCAACTCTTTTGTGCGTTCTGCTCCAAAAAGGTCAAACAACACTCTTTCAATGTTCGATGATTTTAAAATATCCATTGCAGGAGAAGTTGTATTGACAACTTTACTCTCTCTTAGGTCATATTTTCCATCTCTGATAAGACGTGTTAAAACATTATTTTCATTTGAAGAAATAATAATTTTCTCAACAGGAAGTCCCATTTTCCATGCATAATAACCACCAAGAGCATTTCCAAAGTTTCCGCTTGGAACATTCAAATAGACTTTTTCGCCCATCTTCACTGCGTTTTGGCGAACAAGTTCTAAGTAACTATGAATATGATAGATAATTTGAAAAATAATACGTCCAAAGTTTACAGAGTTTGCAGCTGAAAGAGAAATATTTTTCTCTTTGAGCGCGCTCTTAAAATCTTCCGATGCCAAAAGACGTTTGAGGGCATTTTGTGCATCGTCAAAAACGCCATTAATTCCGATTACTTTAAGGTTTTTAGCATCTTCAGTCACCATTTGTAAACGCTGAACATCACTTGTTCCGCCATCTGGATAAAGACAAGCAACTTGAACATTAGCACGGTTTTTAAATGTCTCTAATGCTGCTGGTCCAGTATCACCGCTTGTCGCAGCAAGTATAAGATAATTATGATTACGTTTTTGCGCAATAGAAGAAAGTACTACACCAAAAGGTTGCAGAGCCATATCCTTAAAAGCACGGGTCGGACCATGATACAATTCACTGACGTATAGGTTCTCTTTAACCTTAACCACAGGAACAGGATTTTTGCTATCATCAAAATTGTCATATAAAGAGAGTGCTTCTTCTATAACCTCTTTATCAATATCAATCTCAAAACGAGACAACATATCAAATGCCAAAGTTTTATAAGATGAATGAAGATGTTTGTTTAAAAAAGTCTCACCGAGTTCTGGAAGTTCTTGAGGCACATAAAGGCCGCCAAAGGAAGCAATAGGAGATAAAATTGCCTCAGAAAAAGTAACAGTTTTTGGTTTGTTCGCGTCATTTCCGCGTGTTTGTATAAAGTTCATATTTTGCCCAAAAATAAATTTTTGAAATTATATCAAAAGTTAACTATGATAGTTTTTAATCTAATATCGACCTCTATGAGGATTATTAATCTTGTTATGATTCTTCTTTTTAGCTTTGCTGAGATAAGATAAAAATGAAAGAAAAATTAAAAAAAGAAGCGTTACGGCAATAACTTCGTAACCTATCGCCCAAACAATAAAAACTGAGCTCATATCCAGAAGTAAAAATTTATCAAACGCAACTTCAGCTATAAAAACAAATAAAAATAAAACACCGACAATATATGGAATGAATATTATATAAAGAGTCAAAACAACACCTTCCCAGCCTTCGGGCGAAAGAACGTATTTATTTATATCTATCTCTTGTGAAGAGAAAGATTCTCTTTTTTTACGCTCCTGGCTTATCTTTTCCCTATAGCTTTTCGTATCCTGCACGCTGTTGTAATATAAGGAAGAGTTATTATTGTCATTCTCATGTGCAGGCTTTTTCATTTTCTTTCCATTTCAATAAAAGTGAAAATATTATATCACAAAAAATATTAGATAGTCTCTCACGATATGCCTACTCTTTATTCAAAAAGTTTACTTGGATTTATATGTGCTGACTTTTGTGTTACTTCAAAAATAAGCTCGTCTTTTACTCTTCCGATTGTATAGCCTAACTTTATTTTTTTACCCTTTTTAATATTAGGTGAAATCTGAGAAAGATTTGCGTAGATTGTATGAAGACCATTAGAGTGTTCAACAATAACAACATTATCTAAAACAGCTGTTTTATCAGCATAAATGACCTTACCGTTAAAAACAGTTTTAACCTTTGCATCATTTTGTGTTGGCTTAAGAGATATAGACTCGTTAAATATTTTAATTCCGTAAATAGGGTCTGTATAAGTTCCGTATTTCTTTGAGATAGTATACGAATCCAGTGGAGCAATTGTTTTTTCGCCACTGTATTTTGCCGTTTGCACCTCTTCATAGCTGCTTCCAACCTTTTTAACGTTTGGAAGACTTGTATCTCTTACTCCTCTATCTTGAAACGCTTCCTCTCTGCTCGCATCTACTTTTGCTCTATTTGCTTCATCTATTTTTATAATATTTAATTGAGAAAGAGTCTTTTTAAGCGAATCCTGTTTTTTCAATAATTTTTTGAGTTCATCTTTATAGGAGTTTTTTGCCACTTCAAGTTTAGCAAGAGATTTTTTATTTTCCTCTTGCTTTTTTATTAACTCTTTTCTTTTTTTATCTATATTTGAGATGGAAGCCTCTAAACTGCTTGTAAATTTATTTAAAACATCAATATCTTTTGAATTCTCAAAATAACGGCTGTTTAACTCTTTTACTCTTAGCTTGGATGCATCAAGCATCTTTTTAAGAACTTCAAATTCTATGAGTGACTCAGAACTGAGTGCATACTCTTCTTCAAGTATGATAGATAAAGAGACACTTTGTGCAATCACAAAAACCAAATCTTCTTCTATCGTATCTTGTTCACTTTTAAGTGTTCCCTGCGATTCTTTGAGGGCTTTTAGCTCTCCTAAATTATCACTGTAACTACTCTCTTTTTCTGTAAGTTCATCTTTTAATTTTTTTAAATATTCATTCTGTTTTTCAAGCTCTTTTTTTTGGATTAAGATTGCTTTTGCAGTCTCATCCATTTTTTTATTGAGTTCACTCGTGTCTTTAGAATATGAATCCAGTTCACTGCTTGTCTTATTTATTTTGCTGTCAATGTCATTTTTGGCATTTAATCCAACGACTACAAAAATGAAAATTAAAAATATTCGTATCATACCTCTTCTTTATGCCCTAAAACAATAAGGGTCGCCAAGAGTATTGATAAAAACATAGCCACACCGGCAAGCATTAAAAAGTCATAAATAGGATCAAATATGACTATGCTAATCCCTATATCACTAAACTGCTTAAGAACCCAAGGAGATGCTGCTGTATAGGTAAAAAGAGCAAAGGCTATGACGCTCGTTATAAGCGCATCAACAATTGCCAGTCTAAACAAAACAGCTGAACGCAGCCAGGTCGGAGCTCCAAAAAGAGCCATAATACTCATTCTTTCACTATGTTTAAACTGCCAGATTCTAAGTTCTTTAAAAATAAGAAGCGTAGTAATGACAAAAATGGAAACCGCAAAGAGTGACACGACATTTTTAAACAATAGCAATAATTTATACGTAGTATCATGGGACTGTGAAAAATTCTCGACCTTCGTAATATTCTTATTTTGAAGAAGGTTTTTAGTGACACTTTCTATCTCGCCTGGAGATGGATAATGCTTAAGTTTTACTTTGTAGAATTTTGGAAGCGTATGCTTTAGCAGTTCCATATTTTTTGTACTCATTCCGGTGTTTAATCTCTGAATGACATTATCTGGTGACAACTCTGTCATGGAGTCTATATTACTGTCCGCATCTGCAATTTCTTTGTTGTTAAGAGTCATATTGCTTACCACGACAAGTGAGTAGTTTGTAGATAGATTTTTTTTGTAAGCCATCACCGATCTGTCTACTATATTAAAAATCTGAATCGAAAAGAGTATGCTTAAAAGCGCAATAACAAGGGAGAGATGATTTCTAATTGACTTCATGAATACTCCCAAACTCTATATGAAAATGTTTATATGCAACACCCATAGCTTCTGGAATATGGTGTGTTACTACAATAACCGTAGTTTTTAGCTGAGTATTGGCACCTTCGAGAAGATTCCAGATGAGTTGTGAAGAGTAGTCATCCAAGTTTCCTGTAGGCTCATCTGCGAGAATGAGTATAGGATTATGAGAAAGTGCTCTTGCCATTGCAACACGTTGTTGTTCACCACCGCTAAGTTCCTGCGGATATTTTCCCGCTTGGTGCTTTAGTCTTACATGTTTCAAAAGACTGTCTACCTGATTTTGTGTCACACCTTTTTCATAGCCGTTAATAATCAGAGGCAGCATAATATTTTTCTCGATAGTCCACTCTTTGACAAGTTTATAATCCTGAAACACTATACCTATATGTCTGCGTAAAAAATTGAGTTTAGACCCGGAAACATTTCTAAGTTCTACACCGCCGACAATCAGACTTCCCTCTTTAGGACTCAGCGCTCCGTACAATGACTTCAAAAGCGTAGATTTTCCGCTTCCGCTTGCTCCGGTAATAAAAATAAAACTTCCAGAATCAACAGAAAAATTTGCTTTATTTATAATAGTTTCATCATTTGAATAAGAGAGTGAAAGGTTGCTGGCAATAATCACTTTATCCATGTAAAACCTCATTTAAATAACTATGCGCTCTTAAATTACTTCTTGATTGCAGCGGCAAGTTGTCAAAATAACTAGCTTTATTTCCATTGACAAGCACATACATATGTTCGGGTCTGTCAAAACTTCCCATAGACAAACGCAGCATAACCCCATCTTCTAACTTGTAAGATCTCTCAAAATGGATAAAACCATCTTCAAATTTATTTGTAGTCCCGTGAAGCGCAAGTATCGCATCATGGGGCATTCTTACTTCTTTGAAATCAAAATCACCTTCTATCGTTAGGGGTTCTGACTCTTCTTCATTTATCATACTGACATCATAAATATTTTTTTGCATTTTCTTCCATCTGTCTTCATATTTGGAACTGATTGCAATATCTCTGTTTTTGTTAATGTGTAAAATTGTTTTAGGAAACGCAATGAAAGTCTCGTACGAATAAGCATAATAATTTTCGCTGTCTGTACGAAGCTCTAATCTGCCTTCAACTTTCAAAACGCGTCTTGCTTCTTCAATAAAAGTAGTCGAAATAACGCGTCTATGCGGCTTTTTGTCCCAAGGAACAGGAAAATGGACATATATTTTATCTACAAGATTTGATGGCACAAGTTCCATAAAAAGCCTTGCGTCATAATTGAGTATAAGAATATTTTCTATCTTTTGAATGCTTATCTGCTTTAGCACCTGCTCAATTGAGGGGCCATGAATCTCTATTCCAATAAATAACAAGTCAGGGTTGTTAATCGCCTGATGCAGAAGATGGCGACCTGAGCCAAAACCTACTTCAATGCGTAACTCTTTATCTGTTGGAAAATGAGATGCAAAATAGTTAATGCTTTTAAGTGCACTTATCTCTTGAAGATGCATATTTTTTTTACTGTGCGGGACATTTGAAGCGAGGACTTCAAGACCGGCTAACTCGGCATACGCCAAGAGTGCTTTATGGACATTAAAAATAGCTGCCGGTCTAGTCAGCTTGTCAGATTTGAGCAAATGCTTATTTTCTTCATCTTGAACCAACAAAAAGAACTCATCTCCGTCAACGCTGACGGAAATAAGTTTTTCATCACTATGATTTACGTTGTTCGCCATAAAATTAAAGCGAACTCCGTTATTTATTTTTGGAAAATCAATAGTTTTGAACTCTTTTATGTGCAGGTGCGGCATTAAATCTCACTTAGGTCTAAATTTTCGACCGGAATTATAGTATCTTCACCTTGAATTTCAACATTTTGAACAGGTGTTATTTGAACTTCTTGCGGTACTTGTCTGTTTTGAACAGGATTTGCTTTTGTCGTTTCAGGTGTTACGATAGTCAGCGGCTCACTTGGCTTGGACATAATATTGTATTTATCTACTCCGTACACTTTATAAATATACGTTGTATTTGGTTTGAGATTTCTATCTACAAATGTCTGAGACTTAAGGCCTCTGTAGTCTTCATGAAGTTCTTCAAACCAGCCTACTCTCTCTTCTCTTGTGACTATAAAGTTCTGATTTCTTGGGTCAAGATTATTCCAGGTAAATTCAATAGCGTTGTTTTTGTAACCTGAAGCAACAATAGCGGGAGCAGTTGGTTTCCCCAAAGAAGAACCTTGCGCTGTATAATCATCATGTTTACTCTCTAAGCCGTCTTTATCTACAACGCTTACTCTGTAAAAATAATTTTTGCCATCTTCTTCAAATTTATCTAAATGAGTATTTTTAAATAACTTGGCAACTAATTCGTAGTTTCCATCAAAACTCTCTGATTTATATAGGTAATACTGATAAAAATCTCTTGCGTGTGACTCATCCCAAGTAACTTTTACACTTTTAGGCAAATGTCTTGTAACTTGAATGTTTGTAACAGACTCCGGTAAAGGTTTTGTAACAACCTTTACTATCTCAGATGATTTTGATTTAATACCATCATATGTAAGTGCGAAAAGTCTGTACGTGTAGATATGATTATCTTTAAGATCAGTGTCGATAAACTCAACACTCAGCCTTCCCTTTACTTTTCCAACTTCAATAAATTTGTCTTCATCCACTGCTTTACGTTCGATAATATAATACTCGACCTTTTCATTGACATGCGGTCTCCAGATAATCTTCGCACTTCTTGGCATATCTGTCACGCTGTAAATCCATGACACAGAATCAAAAACATCCAACGACTTCACGCCGATTAAACGACCTTGAGAAGATTTTGAATCTTTAGAGTATGTTCTAAAATAGTATCTGTAGTCCGTATTAGGCTGTACTTTGTGGTCAGTGTAATGTGTCGAATACCTGCCGTCAATTTTCTCATAATAGCTCTCACCCACATCTGAGTCACTCTTAAAGTTAGGGTCTATTTTGTAAACATAAATGCCCTCTACTCTAGGATCTTTTATACTTTTCCATTCAAACGCAATTGCGTTCATATCTGCAACCACTCCGTTTTGCGTAAGCTCTACCATAGGAAGAGTTGCGTCTACAGGTATATCTTTTTGAGGTTTAGGGCTATTGGCACATCCGCTAAAAATCAGAAGTGAAGCACTGAGTAATGTTGCCAGGGTCAATAATTTCATTCAAATTCTCCGTATTAAATTTTTTCTCAACATATTCTAAGACATCACCATCTATTTTAGCAACGAAATGAAGTGTTTCTTTACTCGTTGGATGAGTAAAATATATCAAGTATGCATGTAGCAAAATTCGTTCCGATTTGTCCGCTTTTGGGCTGGTTGCATAGATATGATCACCAACAATATGGCGACTCAAACTCTCTAAATGCACACGTATCTGATGCGTTCTGCCGGTAAAAAGTTTACATGCAACCAATTGGCTTTTTTCATCTTCAGAAAGAAGTAAATTTTTAAACATAGTTTTTGCATACTTTCCGCCTTCTGTAACCGTCATTTTTAAACGGTTATGTGAACTTCTGCCTATATTTTTCTCAACTGTAGTCAACTCATCTTTAAGAGGCGGAGTTACAACTGCCAAATAATATCTTCCCATAGTTTTGTCTTGAAGCTGCAGAGATAAAAACTCATGTGCTTTGTTATTTTTGGCAATAACCATAGCGCCGCTTGTACCTTTGTCAAGTCTGTGAACTATGCCGTGACGCTCTTCGCCGCTGATTGTTGAGAGTCTGATGCCCTTGTGCTTCAGCCAGTCCACTAGCGTAGGTTCTTTTACACTTGGTGCCGGGTGAACTGTTACACCGCTTGGTTTATTAATGACTAAAACATCATCATCTTCATATAAAACCTCAACATCAAAATTCACTTTTTGGGCTCTTTCTTGTTTGGCTTCTGGGAAAGCAACTCTAATCTTTTGCCCCGGTTTAAGTTTTACACCCGGACGCGTTACAAGTTTTTCGTCTATATATACAGCATCTTGTTTTATTAATTGTGCAATTTGTGAGCGTGTCTGCTCTATCTGAGATGCTAAAAAAGTGTCTAAACGCTCCGCATTTTCACAAACATATGTTTCTTCTCTATTCATTTTTAACCTTTATGATACAATTCTTACAATTATTTTAGGAGTTATAAGTTTGTGGAGATTTGATAAAAGCATTTTAGCACAATTTGACTTTCTTTCTATTTTACTTATCATTCCACTTGTTATAACTTCAAATTGGCTCATTAGCGAAGCCGTTCCTGCTTTGGCACAAAAACAGCTGGCCTACATTGGTGTTGCTGCTTTAGTATTTTTGGGAGTATTTTTACTTCCAATCCGTCGTATGAGCTGGCTCATTCCCCTTGTCTATTGGATAACCATCCTCCTTCTTTTGGGAGTTGAATTTTTTGGACATGCAAGACTCGGTGCGCAAAGATGGATTGATATTCCTTTCATAAACGCAACTATTCAACCCTCGGAGTTTGTAAAACCGACACTTATTCTGATGCTCGCTTACCTTATCAGCAGAAGTCCTCCACCAAAAAGCGGTTACAGAATAAAAGATTTTTTAAGAATAAGTTTTTTTATTCTGCTTCCTTTTATCCTTATAGCCAAAGAACCCGACCTTGGAACTGCTCTTGTTTTACTGCTTATAGGTTATGGAATTTTATTTTTTGTCGGCGTTTATTGGAAAATTTGGGCTACAATTTTTACTGTTATATTGATTCTTTCTCCATTAGCTTACAAATTTATGCTTCATGATTATCAAAAAGTGAGAATTACAGACTTTTTGAGCGAAAAGCCGTCTTACCACGTTCAGCAATCTCTTATTGCTATAGGTTCCGGAGGCTTTACAGGAAAGGACAAAGACGATGCAACACAAACGCAGATGAAATTTCTGCCTATTGCAACAAGCGATTTTATCTTTGCGTTTTTAGTTGAACGTACCGGTTTTTTGGGTGCTTTAGCTGTCATTTTGATTTATGTCATGCTTATTTTGCATCTGTTGAGCGTAAGTGTTTTTAACAAAGATTATTACATCAAAGTAGTCACCGTGGGTATCTCTTTTATGATTTTTATTTATATGGGTGTAAATATTGCCATGACCATAGGTTTTGCTCCCGTAGTCGGTGTTCCCCTTCCTATGTTTAGTTATGGGGGCAGCAGTTTTTTGAACTTCATTATTCTGTTTGCCATAATGCAAAATCTTATCTCCTTTAGATACAAAGACATGTATGACGGGCGGGGAACAAAAAGTTTTGTTTAATCAAAGAAGGAATTCATGAATATTTTAATTATAGAAGACAATATAGAAGTTGCCAATCAGCTATCAAAACTTCTCAAAAGTGAAAAATACAGTTCAGATATTGCCTATGGTTACGTGCAAGCCAAAGAGTTCCTTGACAAAAACAGCTACTCTGTCATGCTCTTAGACTGGAATTTGGGAGATGGAGATGGTTTGGAGCTACTTAAAGAAGTGCGAGAACTTCAAATGGAGCTTCCCGTACTTATGCTCTCTGCAAATTCAGAGACATGCGATAAGGTTGCAGTGCTCGATGCAGGTGCAGATGATTACCTTTGCAAACCTTACTCAAATATTGAATTACTTGCCAGAATACGTGTTTTACTCAGAAAAGGTTCAAAAGAAAAATCTTCTATAATCAAAGTTAATGATGTGACGTTAGACTTGACTACACGTGAAGTATTTGTCAATGAATTATCTGTCAAATTAACAGCGGCAGAATTTGACTTGCTTGAGTTATTTATGCAAAATCAAAATATTGTTCTTACAAGGTACCAGCTCAGCGAGCACATAAACAAAGATAACTATTCCATTAAACATAGTAATTTGGTCGATGTGCATATAAAAAATCTCAGACAAAAACTTGGCAGAAAAGATTTCATACAAAATGTCAGAGGTGTCGGGTACAAAATTAACAAATCTTCATAAAATCTTCATTTTCTTTTCATACGATTACATATTATTTCATTTTAAGGGGATTCCATGAAATCGCTTTTCTTATTCATAGCAGTTATGCTGCTCTTTAGCGGGTGTGGAGGAGGTTCTTCATCTTCTGATGGCACAACACAGACTGCAAGTACCAATGCAGGTATGTTTGTAGATGCTCCTGTTCACGGTTTAGAATATAGCTCAAAGTCACATAGCGGATCTACAGACCCACGAGGCTTTTTTTATTTTCGTTCAGGTGAAGAGGTGACTTTTAAGGTCGGAAATATTACTTTAGGCAAACGCACTGTTACAACGGCGGACTCTCTTACAACACCTCTTGGACTGGTTGCAGGCGGTACAGTAAATGACCATAGAGTTGTTGAAATTTTAAGGATTTTACAAAGCTTAGATACAAACAAAACGGACACAATCATTACGCTCCCTTCGACTGTCACAACACCAACAGCTATCGATCTCTCTCAAGAACATACAGCTCTGAACGATTCCGAGCTGGCTTCTTTGATGTCTAAAGATACGACTGAGCTCATCTCAGAAGGAGCAGCTGTATCTCATTTCAATGACTCTTTAACACATACAGCAGAGTATGAAACAGAGATTGAAACCCATACGAATAATCAATCAAGCAATGATTCAGATGATGATGACGAACATGACTCAGACTCAGACTCAGATTCAGATAGCAACACAAATAGCGGAGGTACAACAACTCCAAGCACATCTGGAAGCTATACGCTCTTGGCATGGAACGACTTAGGTATGCACTGTTTTGACGGAAGCGATTTTTCAGTTTTCTCAATTTTACCCCCATACAATAACCTTAACGCCCACCTTATTCTCAAAGATGGAACATCAAACAAACATGTCACAAACGGAGTCACACTTACTTATGAATCTTTGACTTATGCTGGACATACAAATACAATAAGCAGTACAAAAACAAACTTTTGGGACTATTTGCCATCACTCTTTCCGGGAGCAACAAGCACTCCTGATGTTGGACTCACTGGCAACAAAACACCATCAGCCACACCTCAAGCCATGACTTACAACACAACCCACAGCTGGTGGGAAGCAGACGGAATTCCTATTGTCAGCCGCGATGATAACAATGCAACAAACTACTACCCAATGGTACGTGTCGTTGCAAAAAACACTACAGGCACAACCTTGGCTACGGCAGATGTAGTACTTCCTGTCAGTGATGAAATGGATTGTGCAAAATGCCATGCAAGCACAGTTATATCAACAGATGCAAAACCGGTAGCCGGTTGGGAAAATGATTCAGATATTTTGAAAGATTACAAATACAATATTTTGAAACTTCATGATGAAAAACACCCAATAGGTGCAAATGACCTCTCTAGCGTGCAAGCAAAAGGATTCGATTACAACACAAGTTTATATGAAACGGCTAAAGCCGGTACACCTATTTTATGTGCTTCTTGCCACAGTTCAAATGCACTGGGTACAACAGGCATAGGGGATGCGAAACCGCTTACAGCTTCTATTCACTCTAAACACGCAAACGCACTAGATCCAAGTAATGGATTAAAACTCAATGACTCTACGAACCGTGGAGCTTGTTACAGCTGTCACCCTGGAGCTGAAACAGAGTGTCTGCGTGGAGCTATGGGCAGTGCCAAAGATGCAAACGGCAATCAAACAATGCAGTGCCAAAGCTGTCATGGGAATATGAGTGATGTAGGAAACCAAGCTCGTACAGGATGGCTGGATCAGCCAAATTGTCAGGTCTGTCACCAAGATGGGCAAAGACACGAATCTGCTTTAGTTAACGGAAGTCTCAGATCAGTGCTTGATGATAGATTCGCAACAAAACCAAACACACCTGCTCCGGGAAAAAGCCTTTATAGATTCAGTACAGGGCATGGAGATTTACAATGTTCATCGTGTCACGGTTCAACACATGCGATTTTTCCAACAAGTCATGCGGCAGACAATCTCTACAGCGAAAACCTTCAAGGACACAGTGGAACTGTAGCGGAATGTACTTCATGTCATACAACTGTTCCAACAACAACAACCGGCGGACCACACGGAATGCATACGGTAGGTCAATCTTGGGTTAGTGCTCACGAAGATGTAGCAGACAACAATGCGGTTCAATGTACAACTTGTCATGGAAGCGATTACAGAGGCTCTGTTTTATCTAAAACTTTTACCGCCAGAAGTTTCAATGCGGACGGTAAAACAAAAGCCTATGCAAAAGGTGCTGTAGTTGGCTGTTATGACTGCCACGATAAGGAGTGGTAAAGAAGATAATAGAGACTTAAAACATTAGATGATATTATACTAGACGTTTAAAAAAGGGAGTCTTTTTGTATAAAATTGTTATTTTACTGCTGTTGGCACTTTCTCTTCGGGCGGAGAGTGATTACGAACTTGGTAAAGGGGTTCAAGTTGCCTCTTTACCTCTCTACTTGGGTGGCTATTTTTCACTAGATTATCGACACATGGATGAGCAAGAGAGATACAGACTAGACGATTTAGCTCTTCTTGGATATGGAAGTTATGAAAAATTTTCTTACATGGCTGAGTTTGAATACAAAAGTTTTTATGTTCAGACAAAAACGCCACAAAATGACAGACTAGAAAAAGATACTACTCTTCACACGGAAAGACTCTACCTCGACTATAATTACGATGACAACTGTGTACTTCGAATCGGTAAATATAACTCTCCTATAGGTTTTTGGAATCTTCTCCCCGTCAATGTACTCAGACAGACTACTTCAAGTCCTGTAAGTACAGATATTATTTTCCCTAAATTTACCACTGGTTTAGGCGGCTCCTACACCTCTTATGGTGAAGGTGAGCTTCATCTTGAGCTTATGGCACAAAACAATGAGGATTTGGACAACAAATACAACAACTATAAAATAGACGAACATTATGGAGTCAATGTTTTATACGAAAAAGATGAATACGCCCTCAAAGTAAACGCAGGCTATTTCCATAAAATAGACACCATTAATGAACCTGACAATCTTTATTACTATCTTTTATCTGCCAAATATGACACGGAAAAATACCAATTTTTAGCTGAACTTGGTTCTCAATATTCAGAGGAAAAAACCACAACTCCTTATGCAGGTTATATACAAGGTTTGTACCGTTTTACAGAACAACACATAGGAAGTATAAGAGTTGAATCTTACGAAGATAGAATAATCAATGAACAAGATGAGATAGCTATTGTTGCTTATACCTACAGACCTCTCTATCCTGTGGCCATTAAATCCGAATATCAGTTTCATTCTCTGAGTTCTCAAAACCAATTTTTGTTTTCTTTTTCGGTGCTATTCTAATGAAAAAGACACATCAGATACTCTTACCGCTTCTCTTTATATCACTTCCTGCTATAGCCGGTGAATATGCAGTAGTATCCAATCAAAACATGAAAGATTTGACTTTGATTGAAATAAAAGCAATCTTTTTAAAAAAAATAACACTTATAGATGATGTTAAAATTGTTCCTATTAATTTAGAAGCAAGAGATGACTTACGCTTAAAATTTGAGGAAAAAGTCCTCAATATGAGCTTTTCAAGACTTAAAACATATTGGACTAAAGAACATTATCTTGGTCACAGACCTCCAATAAGTATGAAGTCTCAAGAGAGCATCAAAGCTTTCATAAATAATGTCGATGGCTCTATTGGCTATGTTAATATAGAAAATGTTGAACAAAATATGAAAATAATATATAAGTGGAGTGACTAATTGGCAACTGTACTCTTATGTGATGATGAACTTATGAATAGAAAAGTCGCTTCAAAAATTTTAAATAAAGAAGGTTTTGAGGTTGTAGAGGCACACAATGGACAGGAAGCAATTAAAATTCTACAAAACACGAAAATTGACATGATTTTAATGGACCTGATGATGCCGGTGATGGACGGATATGAAGCAACAAGCATTATAAAATCCAATAATGAAACTTCTGCAATTCCACTTATCGTTATTTCTGCTCTTTCAGATAAAGAAGCCATTATAAAAGCTTTAGAACTTGGCGCTGATGATTATTTGACAAAGCCGTTTGACCTTACAGACTTTAGACTTCGTGTCAAAAACGCAATTAAAATGGGTTCATTTCAAAATATGCTCAAAGACAAAAAAGCTCTTTTAGAGTTTGAAGTGAATGAAAAAACGAAAAAGCTTCAAGATGCCCTAATAGAAGTTCAAAATAACGAAAAAGACATTATTAATATCTTGAGTAAAACAGCAGAATTTCGAGATAATGAGACTTCTGCACATACGGTAAGAGTTGGGGATATGGCTGCACTCATGGCATCGAAATATGGTTGGGATGAAGAAAGTGTGGAACTGATGAGGCTTGCAGCACCCATGCATGACATGGGAAAAGTCGGCATTGCTGACAACATTCTTCTCAAACCTGGAAAATTAGATGAAGAAGAGTTTAGCATTATGAAAAAGCATGCACTTATTGGCCATTCTATTCTTTCACAAAAAGAGACGCCTCTTTTAAAATTAGCGGCTGAAATTGCCTATACACATCATGAAAAATATGATGGAAGCGGTTACCCAAGAGGATTAAACGCAGACAATATTCCTCTAAGCGGTGCCATAGTGGCTCTGGTTGATGTTTTTGATGCTCTACTCAGTGTAAGACCTTACAAAAAACCTTTTTCTCTGGAACAAACACTAGAAATTATAAAAAGTGGCTCGAACTCCCACTTTAATCCTGAGCTTGTAGCACTCTTTTTAGAAAATTTGGATGAAGTAATAAAGATTAGAAAGAGACTAAGCGATGCTTGATTATTTTCAAAGATCTTTACGAAATAAACTTCTTGTAGTTTTTATTGCTATAGGCTTTTTGCCCTTCATCACGCTTTTGGTTTACACAATTTTTTTAAGTGAGAGCAGAATTGTAGACAAGACTGTCGTCGAACAGCTTGAGAGAACGCAGTCTGTACTAAAACTCATCAACAATCACTTAACCTCACTCAGCAAAGAGGTGAATTTTATAAGCTCTCTGGATTTAATGGATGATCTTTTGGCTGATGATATTGACAAAAGAGTCTCAAGACTGCTTACTCAAAAAGCAAGTGACTTCAATCTCGATGTAAAACTCATGACTGTCAACGAAAAAGGCTTTATCACAGCTTCTTCTCATACAGACAATTTACTTCAAAAATTCAATATGCAACAACTCTCCTCCCATCACGGAAAATATATTGAAGGTAAAAATCTCTATGTCTACGCAAGCATACAAACCTCTTTTGATGAGAGTAAAGAACTCGGCTATCTTGTTCTGGAATATAATCTAGATAATCTCGATGTATATCTTACCCATCAAGAAAGCATACATTCTTATATAATCAATAGTAAAAGCTTTCTTACAATAGGTGAAAATTTGCCTTTTCATCTTAATTTTATCAAAGATGAACACAGTGTCATTAATTCTGAACATGTTATTGTTTACAAACAAATTTCATCCTTTATGCAAGATTGGTATATTGTCTATGCAGTCAACAAAAGTGTAGCCTTCGCATTTTTATATGATTTTATCCGCTTCATGCTCTATGTATCAGTCTTTATCTTTGCGTTTATTATTTATGTATCTATTCGCTACTCTAAAGGTATCGTAAAGCCTATAGAAGAACTGACAGCCATAACTAATGAGATAACAAAAACGCAAAACTACTCTGCTAAATTGGACATAAATTCCAAAGATGAGATTGCTACACTTACCCACTCCTTTAATAAAATGATTCGAACGACGTCTATCGCTTTAGAGACATTGGAAGAAGAGAACAGACTGCGTTTAAAAAGATTTACACAACTCATAGATATCTTTAATACCATTATTCAAACAAAGAATGAAGATGAGTGTGTGAAAGTTTCCATGAAGGAAATATCAAAACTCACAGGCAAAAAAGACCTCTATTTTATTCAAGAGGAACATGACACAATTTCAGGCAAAAAATTTACAGAAATTTATGTCAGCGATTTTGAAAATGATACGAAAGTTTATTTCGGTTCCATCGCTCTGAGTATAGAAAATTTAGAAGATAAAAATGAGAAAGATTTCTATAATTCCATTGCGTCAATGATTGCTCTGCAGCTTGACAAGATTCGCCTTATTAAACGCACACTTTCCGCATCAAACGCAAAGTCTGCGTTTATATCAAATATGTCTCACGAGCTTCGTACACCGTTAAACGCAATCATCGGCTTTGCACAGTATATGATTACTTACGAAGAGTTGACAGATGATCAGATAGACACCGTAGCAAATATTGAAAAGTCAGCACAATATCTTTTAGAAATGATAAATGAAATCTTAGACATAGCAAAAATAGAAGCCGGAAAGATGGAAGCACATCCAGAAGTTGTCAATATGGTAGTGTTGGTTCAAAATTGCTACGACATGCTCAATCCTCTAGCTTCCGATAAAAACTTGGATTTTGAATTTCATTATGATAATTTCACAAATGACAATTACATAAGTGATCCCAAAATGTTTCAACAGATTGTGCTGAATCTTCTTTCCAATGCTATAAAATTCACACAGAAGGGAAAGATATTACTAGAACTCACCAATGATAATAAATATATCTATATCAAAGTAAAAGATGACGGCATCGGAATAGCGCATGAAAATATCAATGCTCTTTTCAATGATTTTACCCAAGTTGAAAATGTTATGCAAAAAACGCATAAGGGAACAGGGCTAGGTCTTTCTTTAAGTAAAAAAATGGCGAATATTTTAGATGGGGATATTGAACTTCAAAGTGATGGTTTGGGTCTTGGGACAACAGTTATATTTAAAATAGTGAAAAAAATTTAAGTGATGGTGCCGACACGAGGATTTGAACCCCGGGCCTGCTGATTACAAATCAGCTGCTCTAGCCAACTGAGCTATGTCGGCAAATAAAATACAATAAAAGTCTAAAAATGCATTTGCAATGTTAAGATTAAATTGATTTTGATAAAGAAAGAGTGGCGCGGTGGACCGGGCTCGAACCGGCGACCCCCTGCGTGACAGGCAAGTATTCTAACCAACTGAACTACCACCGCGCATATATAAAAATGGTTTTTTTGATAGGCGTGCTAAGGTTTTGGCGAAGCGTACTTAGGTACGTGAGTCAAAAACTTCGTGCGTATATCGAAAAAATGGTGGGCATTACAAGACTCGAACTTGTGACATCTACCTTGTAAGGGTAGCGCTCTACCAACTGAGCTAAACGCCCATTTTTAAATTTCTAAAACACCAATTAATTGGCGACCCCTAAAGGATTTGAACCTCTGTTCCTACCATGAAGTGATAGTGTCCTTGGCCACTAGACGAAAGGGTCACTTTCATTCACAAACAAAAGCTTGTCAACAATGTATTTTGCTCTATTAAAACAAAATGGTGGGCATTACAAGACTCGAACTTGTGACATCTACCTTGTAAGGGTAGCGCTCTACCAACTGAGCTAAACGCCCATAAATAATCTAAAAACAGTGGCGCGGTGGACCGGGCTCGAACCGGCGACCCCCTGCGTGACAGGCAAGTATTCTAACCAACTGAACTACCACCGCATAAATTCCGAAGAATTAATTCTGTTTCTAGTTTAAAAAATGGTGTCCTGTGATGGATTCGAACCATCGGCCACATCATTAAAAGTGACGTGCTCTACCAGCTGAGCTAACAAGACATTTTCTCTTATGCTTAAGAGGCCGAAATTATAGGCAAATCGATTTCAAATGTCAAGATTTTTTCACACAAATTTAAAAAAACATTTCCCTATCAATTTGAAGTAGCATTTTGACGGCATAAAGAACACTTTGATACTGTATGTAATTTCTATCTCCACTGAGCTGAAGATGGACTTCTGAGTGCTCTGTCTGGCTTCTGACACCTATGTAAACTGTTCCGACAGGTTTCGCTTGTGTACCACCCGTGTCACCGGCAATGCCGCTAATGGAGAGTGCATAGTCTGCATGACTCACATTCATAGCGCCCTCACTCATCTCTTGGACTACTTCAAAACTTACAGCTCCATGAGTATTAATGACTGCATCATCAATTCCAAGCCAGTTTTCTTTTAGCTCATTTGAGTAAGTAACCAAAGAACCGTCAAGGATTTTAGAAGCTCCGTTTTGCGAGGTGAAATAATAACTCAAAAGGCCGCCCGTACAACTCTCTGCAAATGTAATTTTCTTTTGGTTTTTTGAAAGTACCTCTATGATATATAAAATAATATTTGATGCAGCGATGAGTTTATGCGGCAAAAGTTGTTTTGCGGCTTGAATAAACTTAGATATATTTCCATATTTGCTACTTGAGACATCTACTCTCAGCCAGCCGTCAATCAGATTGACAACATCCAAAGAGATGTCGTACATCTGTGCTATTGGAGTGAGCATTGCAATTGCGCTCTCTTTATCTTCTTCAAAAATATGAATAATTGCGTTTGAATGGGTATTACTAATTAAAATCTCCGGCATATCCTGCATTTCATCAAGATGTAAAACGTTTGCTATTGAGTGTTTATACTCTAAAAGATAACTTCCGTCTTCAAAAACAGTTGCGTTTGAAGGAATAAGCATATTCTCTTTTAAAATTTGGTTATCACCCGTAACTGTAGAAATAAGTTTACCAACAGTAGAGAAGTTTTGTTTTGTAGTTATTATGATTATCTTACTTGTCTCATTCAGCTCTTGTTGCAGATATAAAAACAGAGAATTATCACCCTCTTTAAAGAAAGTTATAGAATCTATAAAACCGCTTTTTTGTTCTACTTTTCTTAAAATATACTCTTTGAGCGGAGTATTGTAAGAGAACTTATTACCAATAAGTAAAAGATGTAATTTCATACTTTTTTTGCCTTTTAAACGAAATTCAATTCGGGCTTATTATAGCAGTATTTGTACCATATAAAGAAGCCTTTAAACACACAGAAGCTATAATGCAAAACTTTTTATACAATTTTCGAGGTACAGATGGACTACAAAGAAACGCTACTTTTACCGACTACAGATTTTGCCATGCGGGGGAATTTGGTTCAAAATGAACCTAAACGCTACGCTTCATGGGATGAAAATAAAATCTACCAAAAAATGAAAACAAAGCGCAAAGATGCTCCTGCGTTTACATTGCATGACGGCCCTCCGTATGCAAATGGAAACATTCACATTGGTCATGCACTTAACAAGGTTTTAAAAGACATCATCATTAAACACAACTATTTTGACGGCAAATCTGTGCGTTTTACTCCGGGTTGGGATTGTCACGGTCTACCAATCGAGCAACAAGTTGAGAAAAAACTTGGCGGAAAACAAAAAAAAGAGCTTCTTGAAACTGCAGAAGTGAGAAAACTCTGCCGCGAACATGCTGCGAAGTTTGTTGAGATTCAAAAAGGCGAGTTCAAACAGCTTGGAGTTATAGCCGACTGGGAAAATCCTTACGTCACTATGGATTTTAAATTTGAAGCGAACATCTACCGCACACTTTGTTCTGTAGCTAAAAAAGGTCTTCTCATCGAGAGAAGCAAGCCTGTATTTTGGTCATGGGCTGAGAGAACTGCACTTGCTGAAGCTGAAGTTGAGTACGAGGACAAAGAGTCTCACTCGATCTTTATTGCGTTTGAGCTCTCTGATGAAGCAAAAGCAAAACTTGGCATTACAGGAAAAGCAGCTCCGGTTATCTGGACGACTACGCCTTGGACTATCCCTGCAAACACAGGTATTTCGCTTAACCCACATGAGCAGTACGCTCTTACTACGACGGGTTACATCGTTGCAAAAGAGCTTTTAAATTCACTTGTTGAGCAAGGCGTTTTAAGCGGCGAAATAGCACAAACATTCCCTGCAACTGCGTTTGAGAACCTAAACGCAGTAAACCCGCTTAACGGCAGAACTTCTCGCATAGTTTTAGGCGAGCATGTTTTGGTTGACAACGGAACAGGCTGTGTTCACACGGCTCCGGGACACGGTGAAGATGACTACCGTGTTGGACTTGTGTACGATTTAGAAGTTGTTATGCCTGTTGATGAAACGGGTTGTTTTGACGAAACAGTTGTAGGCCTTGGACTTATTCCAAACGCAGAGAACTTTGTCGGCAAGCACATCTTCAAATCAAATGACGAGATTATCGAGCTAATGGGTGAAAGCGTTCTTAAAGTATCTAAATTTACGCACTCATATCCACACTGCTGGAGAAGCCATACTCCGCTTATTTTCCGTGCGACAAAACAGTGGTTTATCTCTGTAGATGAAAAGCCTGTCGGCGAAGACAAAACACTTAGACAAATCGCTCTTGATGAAGTAGAAAAAACTCTTTTTGTTCCTGCAAGCGGGAAGAAAAGACTCAATTCTATGGTAGAAAACCGCCCAGACTGGTGTATTTCCCGTCAACGTGACTGGGGTGTTCCTATTGCGTTTTTCAGAGTAAAAGCTACGGGCGAAGTGCTTTTAGATGAAAAAGTTCTCAACTTTGTTGCCATGATTTTTGAGATGCAAGGAAGTGACGCTTGGTACTCTATGCCATTAGAGCAACTTCTTTATCCGGGTGCAGGTTACAAAGCAGACGAGCTTGAAAAAGTAACAGATATTCTAGATGTTTGGTTTGACAGCGGTTCAACTTGGAACTCAGTTTTAAAATCACGCAACTATGACGCGGGCGAATATCAGGCTGACCTTTATGTTGAAGGTTCAGACCAACACCGCGGATGGTTCCAATCATCTCTCTTTTTATCTGCTGCAGTTGAACATAAAGCACCCTACAAAGGTGTTTTAACTCACGGTTTCACGGTAGATGAAAAAGGCGAGAAAATGTCTAAATCTAAAGGCAATGTTGTCGCACCTGAGCAGGTTTTAAAAGAGTACGGAAGTGAAATCCTGCGTTTATGGGTTGCTTCAAGCGACTACCAAGGCGACTTAAAAATCTCTCAGTCTATTCTTAAACAGAGTGCTGAGAACTACCGTAAACTAAGAAATACATTTAGATTCTTAATGGCAAACATCAACGATCTTGAAGCACTTGTGCCTGTGAGCGAAATGGGTGAACTTGACCAGTGGATTTTAAGCGTAGCAAGAGATGTCTTTGCTGAGATTCACAAATCATTCAGTAACTACAACTTTGTTCATGGTATGAGTCTGCTCAACAACTTCATCGTAAATGAGTTAAGCGGTATCTATTTGGACATCACAAAAGACAGATTATACTGTGACGGTTCTCAGGACCTTCACCGTAGAGCATCTCAAAGTGCAATGGCAATGATTACAAAATCTATGCTTCTTTTAGTAGCGCCAATTTTGACTTACACAGCAGATGAGATTGTAGAGAATCTTCCAACAATCATCAAAGGTAATGCCAAAGATATTTTTGACTTCACATTTGAGAACATTCCAGAAGGTAACTCTGCGTTTAATGCTGAGTATATGAACGAAGCAAGAGAAGGTTTTTACGAAGTTGTAGATAAACTCAAAAAAGAGAAACTTATAAAAAGCACTCTAGAGCTTGTCATCTCTACAGACTCAAAAACAACTCTGGCTATGGACGCAACTGAAGCTGAAGACTGGTTTGTGGTTTCTGAAGTTTCAGACAAAAACGCAACTCAAAACCTTGGAGCTTTTAAAGTCGGTGAAGATACATTTACGATTGCAAAAGCAACAATGGCAAAATGCCCAAGATGTTGGAAGTTCCAGTCAACTAGCGAAGACTGCACATGTGAAAGATGTGCAAAAGTTTTAAATGCCTGATTTTACCCAGCCCGTTAGCATGAGCTTTGTTCTACTGAGCATAGGTGCCATCTTCGCACTTATAGCTGTCGGCATAGCTTTTGTTAAATTAGGGAAAAAGTCTCGAAATATAGAGAGTTAAAAAGTGGAGATTGATTTACAGGGGTGTAATTGCTCATCACACCTCTCTTGAGGTGTGATAGATAGTATTAATCTTTGATACAGCGAACACTGTTGGCTTGAGTAAAACCTTTTTCGTTCGTGCTTGCATTGCCAGCGAAGAAGTAGTAATAGTACGAGTTAGAATTACCCGAACGAGTGCTTGACCATACCACGCCGCCCCTGCCTTGCTCGGACAAGTCACCACTATAGCGGATACCGGCACTTGGAAATTTTAAGAAGCTATTGAAAGCTTTTAAGTTGTAGTAGATCTCAGCGTCTCCTTCAAACGCCGCATTTTCAGCATAGAGTTCATCTATTGTAGGCACTCTATATCCTACAGGGCATATTGAAGTGCCATCTGTCTTGCTCCAGTTTGCGGCTCTTAAGGCTCCATCGCTGTCTGCTGTTGTCCAGTCAATCCAGGTTACATACTCGCTTCCCGCGTTTATAATATCTGTCGCTTGTGTTTTTGTAGTTGCGCTTGTTGATTTTTCATGCCCATCTGTTTCTCTTCCCCATTGGTAGTAGTCACCATAACAAGCTGTGTCATCGTGCGCCGTACATACTTGAGAAGCTCCTAGGTTTCTGTCTAGCCAAACTCTTTGCGTGACAGGAGAGACTACCGCGCCATAGTTTACGCCTTTCCATGTTAGGCTTTTTTCAAACGTTGTGTTTTTTACTGAGGCATTGGTTGCCGAGG
>Ga0180732_1000602_pt1 | contig 28587 bp, 28 predicted proteins | sample KR11_01MetaG_FD_148674 | JGI IMG/M metagenome (GOLD analysis project Ga0180732, IMG submission 148674) | Groundwater microbial communities from the Olkiluoto Island deep subsurface site, Finland - KR11_0.1 MetaG | ecosystem: Environmental > Aquatic > Deep subsurface > Groundwater | place... | reverse complement strand
CTATGTCCTTCATTTTTCCAAAACTCTTCACCGCGCTTATCAGATCAAAAACCGCTTGCTTGCCTTCCACATTGGAATTTATAAATTTGATTTTGAGCCCGAAACTGCCTAAATTTGTCATAAAATCACCCATCGCCGCGCCCGAAGATGAAGTAATCAGCCCAATCGTTTCCGGAAGTTCTGGCAAGGGCTTTTTTCTTTCTGAAGAAAACAACCCCTCTTTTTCCAGTTTATTTTTAAGCTCGTCATAAGCTTTTTTGAGAGCGCCCTCTCCGATTTCTTCAATTAGGCTTGCCTTAAAATTAAACTTTCCCATCGGCTTATAAATCTCGGGGTATCCGCTGGCGATAATTTCATTCCCGATTTCAAGCTTGACGGCGGAAATTTCATATTGATATTTGAACATCAAGCAATTGATTATGCTTCCGTCTTTTTTGTCTTTCAAATTAAAATAAACGACTCTTTCTCTTTCATCAACGCTCGTTATCTCCCCTTTTAGCCTCGCTTCTTCAGAAATTAATTTTTCATTAAGGCGATCAAGAAATTCGCTCACGGAATAAATTTTTTCTTTTTGGCTTTTTATAATAAGATTTGAATTAGACATTTCGTTATTATTTATTTTAAGCTCCGCCTCTCGCTCATTGTTATTTATTTCCGACTTTGAATAAGAAGCGTCTAGCGGTAATTGTAAGTTTATTTTATTTTTTGTATTTTCAAAAAACGGCTGTTTGCTATTTATATTATTATTTGCCACGCTTTCTTTCACCATATTCAAAATCTCTCTCCCGTATTTATAATATTTCTTGTCTTTTATCCCCTTAATGCTCGTCAGCTCTTCTCTCGTTCTCGGCTCCATCTTCGCAATGTCCTCAATTGACCTATTCGGAAGCACGCGAAAACCCTCAGCCATTTCTTTCTTGGCCGTTTCATCTCTCCACGCCTTAAGTTTTCGAAGCAAGTTTGAATTCATAAAATTTTATTATTCGCTAAACATTTAATGCTTAGTTCTTGTTGAAATAGTACGATTTTAGTTTTCAGACCGTCCGAAAATTAATAAAATCAAAAATTTGTCATTTCGAGCATCAGCGAGAAATCGCTTATACTTGCTTATACTCGCTATTTTTATGTGTTTGCGAGGGATTCCTCTTTGTCTGATGACAAACCTGTCTGCCGACAGGCAGGTCAGAATGACAAAATAAAAACTATTTCAACAGAAATTCCTTAATACTGTCTACTAAATACTATACTTACACCGACTTCTCCTCTTTAAAATCTTCCGGCTCGTCAAACACCAGAATGTTTTCAGGAAAAAAACTGATGGAAACTTTTTCTCCAACTTTCGCCTTGTGCGGCGTTCTCTTCAAAGCGCTCACTTCCGTTCCGTCCGACAGTCTGATTATATATTGCCATTTTTCTCCGAGAAAATTTATAAATTCAATTATCCCTTTTATATTTTCTTTTTTTAATTCGCCGTTTATATGGATTTTTTCAGAGCGAACGGCAAGAACGGCTTTTTTGCCTTGATAAGTTTTAGGCAATTTGATTATCGTGCCTTGAAACTTGGCGGTATTTTTGTCTTGCATTTCAGAGCGGAAAAAATTGCATCGCCCCAAAAAATACGCGGAAAAAATTGAATTAGGCTTTTCATATATTTCTTTGGGCGTTCCTGTTTGAATAATTTTTCCCCTTTTCATCATTATTATGTTATCAGAAATCGTCATCGCCTCCTCTTGATTATGCGTAACATGAATCGCGGTAAGCTTGTATTCTTTTACCAGTTTCATTAAATCATAGCGCAAAGCCGTTCCGATTCGGGCATCCAGCGCGCCAAGCGGCTCGTCCAAAAGCATCAGCGGCGATTTTGTGGCAATCGCACGCGCCACAGCGACTCTTTGTTGCATTCCGCCTGAAAGCTCGCTGGGATAGGCGTTCGAGCGATCATCCAGCTTGACTATTTTCAAAATATTGTGAATATATTTTTCCGTCTCTTTCGTGAATTTATTCCTCGCCATCGGCCCATAGCTCACATTATGCCAAATATCCATATGCGGAAAAAGAGAATAATTTTGAAAAACAAATCCAACATTTCTTTCTTGCGGAGGCATATCAGTTATATTAAGTTTATCAAAAAATATTTTTCCTTTCGTAGGATTTTCCAATCCGGCGATTATGCGGAGCAATGTCGTCTTCCCGCAACCGGAAGGACCCAGCAAAGTGTTGTAGCTGTGTTTTTTGATTTTCAAATTCACATTATCAACGGCGGTAATAATCTCACCCTCTGTCACCTCGTTAATAGAGGTGAATTTCTTGGTAATTTTTTTAAGTTCTATGTTTGGCATAATGACATTATTATTGTTAAATTGTTATTCATAATTCATAATTCATGATTCATAATTCAATATTTAATTTCTTCGTCTTCTTTAGCATTATCAAAAACACAAATGTAATAATGAACAGAATAAAACATATAAATCCCGCTTCGGAAATTTGTCCGTTTTGAACCAAGTCCACAATCAAAACCGATACCGTTTTTACATTATGGCTCACCGCCAGCGTAGCCCCGGTTTCTGAAAGGCTCCGCATAAAAGCCATGATGCTTCCGGCGATTATCGCGGGCAGAATGAGAGGAAATAAAATCGAAGTCAAAACTTTTTTATAACTCGCGCCCAGGCATAAAGCCGATTCTTCAATTTTATAATCAACATTTTTTATGGCCACGGTTATGGGCTTTACAAGGAGCGGAAATGTAAAGCTGAGATGGCTTAGGGCGATTATCAATAATTCATTAAAATTCAATTTTCCCCAAAACATAGCCAGCGAAAATCCCAGCGCGCTCGTCGGCACCAGAAGAACAATGTCGTGCATATTTTCAAACAAACTTGCCAGTTTTATATTATTGCTTCTGGCGATAAAATAGGCCATAGGAATTGCGAAGATAAGGCCGACTAGCGTCACGGAAAAAGCGATTCCAAAAGAAACCAGAAAACTTTGAAAAATCTGCGAATCAAAAACGGGATTAAAATTCGCGAAATTATAAAAAATAATATAAAAAGTCGGGATTATTATAATCAACAGAAGAAATGTTCCCAGAACAAAATTTCTCAAACCGCTTAAATTGCTCAGCGATTTTTCAAACCTCGGATAAACAACATCGAAATTAAAATGCTTTTTTCTTGTTAAAAATTTGGCGATTATCAAAATTAGGAGAGCAGACATAATAAGTATTATGCTGACAACTGCGGCTTGAGGAATGTCTCCGTCTTGCTTTAAATTAACGATAAAAACTGGCGCGGTCATCGTAACGGCGCTGGCAACCATCATTGTCGCTCCGGTTTCAGACAAGCTTCTTGTGAAAGACAGAAGAGAGCCGACAACAACGCCATCTTTGAATAAAGGGAAATTTATCGTTCTGAATAAAGTGAAAGCAGATGCGCCAAGCGTCGCGCCCGCTTCGTTATAAGTTTCATTAATTTGCTCAATAGAGGCCGAAACGGAGCGGATCATATAGGGAATAGTGAAAATTATATGAAGCAGGATTATCAGAATCAGTCCTTTTTCAATGTACCAAAGCTCGCCCCAAAATAAATACACCGAAAGGCCCAGCGCGGCGGTCGGGACGATTAAAGGCAAGTCAATCAAATTATCCAGCCAGACTTTATATCTGCTCTTTGACTTCGCGAAAACCCAAGCTAGCGCGACTCCAAAAAACAAATTTACAATCGTCACGATAAACGCTACCAAAAAAGAAATCCACAGCACAGAAAAAAGTTCATTTGAAATCACAAACTTTCCTCCGACAGCAAAACTCAAAACATAAACCGCCGGCAGAAAAATAACAAAAACAAAAAACAGCAAAACTGTGATGTATATTATATTGGAAAAATTATTTTTAAACCCGTAATTCATAAAGTTTTGAAAAACCGGATAACAGTTCTTTCTTAATGGTTTAATTATAGCATATTTAATGGGATTTTTGAATTGCAGTTTAATGAGAATTAAAAAACAGTATGATAATATGTATTACCATACTGTTTTGGTTTTAAACAGATATTAGATGTTCCAATCAATATATTTATTACCGGCAAATTTCCACTTCCTCGCCGATCTTTTTTCTTTTAAAAAAATGTCTTTTCGCCGATTCAATGTTTCCGGCTTGAACCTTTTTCTTCTTAAAGTATTTTCCGCGTTTTCTTTGCTCGCTTTCCTCATTCGCCCATTCGCGCGAATTAGAGATAGCGCCATTAGGACTGCGGAGCCTGAATGCGAGATGTTTGAAAATTTGGAAGTTGCGGGAAATAATGATGGTTTGTGTCGGGGCTTTATAATGAAGTAAAAAAGTCTATCTTAAAATTCCAGCCATAGCAAGAAAAGTAAGATAGCGGGTTTTGAAAAAATAATAAACATCTAATTCAAAACCTGCCTTGATTATAGCAGGTTTTGTTTGTTGCGGGAATGAGTTAAGAGAGAAAATAAATTATTTTTCTAAAATATCAATACTTATTGATATAGATGAATCATTCATAATTTCTTTTTTAGCCAGAGCTTTAACTTTACATCTCGGACATCTATAATTTTCAAACTTCATACCTTTTGGGATTCTTTCTTTAATTTTTTCTTCACCGCAATTTTTGCAAAACAACTCTTCTGTCTCATAACATCCCTTAATCTTTGAATTTTTATTTTCTTTGTCGTATTCTTTTCCCCATTCTTTATTTTCTTTGTATTTTTTGTAAAAAAGATTACAACACCAAATTATTGTTAAAACTATATTTATAGCTAATACATAAACATAGATATTTTTTAGTAAATCCATGTTCACACGAACCAATACACAAGGTAATAAATGTTCGAATTCTGAATAATATACACCTAACAAAATTATTGCAATGCCGGTTACCCACCATACAAAATAAAGATGATAAATGGCGGTAAATAATATAATTTGAATGTTGTCTCTTCCAACCGCGTAATCGCCAAGCTCTTCGTGTTTTCTTAATACTGTTAATTTATGAGCGATAAGCGCGTAGATCAATGTCAAAAAACCTGCCAAAATTAATTCATGTAATCCTGTTTTCAGAGAATAAATAACAAGAATACCGCTAAAAATAGCGAAAACTTGATCACTGGAATGCGCTAACGCATCTCTCAAAATTCCATAAATTGATTTATCGTTTGTGTCTGTCATATTTTTGCTTTGCTAATTGTTTTTTTGTTTCAAAGCGTTCTCTCTCAGATTTTTCATTTTTAACGCAAATCCCTTCATGCTCTTTTCGTTCTTTATCAGAGCGAAAAGAATATTCACAAAACGAACATCGATAAAGTGTTGCCATATTTATATATAATTAGTTAATAACTAATTGAATCTATATTTCCGTTTAGATCATAATTAATTTGAACTGAACCATTGGGTCCTACTGTATGGTCCAACCTTCCACTTAGATCGTAGAAGTAATTAGTACCATTACTAGAAGAATAAATGCGATTTGTTCTTGGATCACTATAAAATTCAATTCGATTTGTTGATGTGGATGGGTTGATTGTTGGTGGAATATAATAAACTGGCGGTGGAGTATATACGGGAGGTGTTGAACTGTATACATAAGAAGGAAGTGAAATCGGCGGCAATATGTACACTGAATCAATATTATTATTATTTTCATTAAATATAACGGATTCATATTCCAATATAAGTGCATCAATGCCGTTTCTAAAAGCTAGGTTGGAATAGTAGCCCGGTATAAATATTGAGTTCTCACAAGTGGCTTGTAAATCTGGAGAGGCTGAGCACATGCGAATTAGACGGGTAAGTTGGTTCAGTGTGGGAGGCTCAATATATGGCTGTTGTATTTCCGCTTCACTATTTTTGCGAACCCACTGACTGCCTTCCTTGCGATAATATCTTTTTTCTCCTAAAGAATTAGTGCTTATAAGCGTCGTCCATCCTTTTGCATCTGCATAAGCGAAATCTCTGACCTCTTGTTCCGCCCATGTTTCAGTCGGAGTAGGCGTTGAAGCAGCAATTTTAATTTTTATATCATCAAATTTTCCAGCTAATTCTTCCAGTTTTTTCAAAACATAATTTCCAGAATCTATCTTGTTAATCGTATATACCGAATCAGAATCGTAAGTATAGTTTGAATCAACCAATGCCTTGTCTCCTAAATCTCCATTTGCGACTAATTTATAAACATCACTTTCCTTATCAGCTCTTACTAAACTAGATTCTGTAAAAGAATTCATTTCACTTTGATCAACAATCAAAATATCTTCCCACCTCAAATGACCATAGCTTTCAAAAACCTGCGGATTCAAAACCAATCTTTTAAATTGCTTTCCGTTTTTACATAGTGTCTTTTGGGACGACCGTCCTAAAAGACACTATGTTTTATTTTGCGCTAAGATTGTTTGAAGAAATTTAACAAAAAGCTCCACTCGGGCTTGTCCGACTTGGGCGGAAGACTGGAGCCAACGAATGCTATTTTATCAACACAATGCAACTTCCCAAACAAAAAAACAAGCGCCTCTCGCGAATCGCCTGTTTTGAAAATATTATTTTTATATCCCCTATCTTTTCTTCCACTGCGGGGCGCGTCTGGCTTTTTTGAGTCCGGGTTTTTTTCTTTCAACTTTTCTCGGATCTCTTGTTAGATATTCCGAGGCTCTCAGCTCTTTTTTATATTCTTCATTCAAAATCAAAAGAGCTCTGGCTATGCCTAACCTGATCGCCTCGGCCTGGCCATTAGGCCCGCCGCCGCTGACCATTGCCGAAACCCTGAATTTATTTTCAAGTTTAAGAAGCTTAAAAGGAGAATAAACTTTCTCAATAAGAGCGCTGTTGTTGGAAAAATAATCTTTATATTCTTTGTTATTTACCAATAACGCTTCTTTTTTGTCATCTTCATAAAGCCTTACTTTAGCAACAGCGGATTTTCTCCTGCCTGTCGCGTAAAAATACTTTTCATTATTTTCGCTCATAATTTATGTTTATTTAGGCTGTTTACTAAACTTTTTCTCAAAAGGATGTTCGCTCTTGGCGTATATATTCAATCTCTTTATCATTTGTTCTCTCAGTTTATTTTTAGGCAGCATTCCATATACCGCCATTTTTATAACCGTTCTTGAATCTTTTTCAATTTGATTTCCCAAAGTAATTTCTTTTAATCCTCCCAAATACCAGCTGTGGCTGTAATATATTTTTTTTTCATCCTTATTCCCCGTGTATTTTAAATTATCAGTATTAACAACAACAACATAATCTCCGTTATCAATGTGAGGGGCAAAGCCTACTTTGTTCTTTCCTCTGAGCAAGGTCGCGATTTTTGAGGCCAGCCTCCCGAAACTTTCTTCAGACGCGTCAAAAATATGCCATTTTCTTTGGATTGGTTCTATCTTCTTGTTTTTTTCTTTTGGCATAAATTTTATTAAATTAATTCTAAACCTCAATGCTTCGTTAAATTTAGTGTCTATATTAGTTATATTCGCGTTTAATTATACAAGCTCTATAACGGACATTTGAGCGGCATCGCCCTTTCTCTCGGTTATTTTTATGATTCTCGTATACCCCCCGCTTCGATCTTTGTATCTGTCGGCAATTTGCTTTAATAATTTTTTTGAAGCTTCATCGCATAAAATGCTATGAACGGCTTTGGCCGCTGAAAGATTATTTTTTTTCGCCGTTGTTATAAGCTTTTCAATATAAACAGAAAGCTCTTTCGCTTTAGCGAATGTCGTAGTGATTTTTTCTTGCAAAATAATCGCCTCGGATAATTGTTTCATCAAAGCTTTTTTTTGCGATTTATTTCTTTTGAATTGCCTTCCCTTTGATTTATGTTTCATAATTATATTTTACCCTTTAAATTCATTCCTGATAACTATTTTTTTAGAGTTAAGCCGAATTTTCCCAAAGCCTTTTTAATTTCTTTGATCCCCTTATCTCCCATTCCCGGCAATTCTTGCAAGTCTTCCTCGGTTTTTTTGATAATCTTGCCGATAGTTTTTATTTTATTTTCAGTTAAAATTTTTGAGATGCGGACAGACAAGCTGATATCTTCCGCTGACATTTTTAGAGTTTCTTCGCTGTCTTCTTTTTGCTGTTCTTCTTTCTCTTCTTTTTTTTCTTTCTCTTTTTCTTTTTCCGCCTCCCTGTCTTCTTTCAATAATTCCTTTTTCTCTATTTTCGCGCTTTTTTCTTCCTGCTCCGTTTTTTGGTCAATTACCTCTCTGAATAAATTAAAATGCTCCACAAGCAATCTGGTTGCTTCCTTAAAAGCCTCTTCGGGGGTTATGCTTCCGTCTGTTTCTATTTCAAAAATCAATTTGTCATAATTTGTTAATTTTCCAACGCGCATATTTTCTACTTTATAATTCACTTTTCTTATCGGAGCAAAAATCGCGTCAATCGCAATGTTTCCGATTTCAAGCTTGTTTTCATCCTGCTGTTCAATGGGCAGATAACCAATTCCTTTTTCCACTTTCATTTCCATATCCAAAATGCTTCCCTTATTAGTTATGGTTGCAATGTAAGCATCTTTATTGGCTATTTCTACATCGCTATTCGCTTTTATATCCGAGGCTTTTACCTCGCCTTCTTTAGAAACTTTCAAGTTAAGTTTTATCGGTTCATTAGTATGCGTTTTAAATTTTATTTTTTTCAAATTGAGTATTATTTCAACCACATCTTCAGTCACTCCCGGAATCGTGGAAAATTCGTGATTTGCTCCCGCAATCTTCACCGATGTTATCGCGGATCCCGCCAAACTTGAGAGCAGAACTCTGCGTAGAGCGTTTCCTATCGTTGAACCGTATCCGGGATAGCACGATCTGATTTCAAAAACCGCAAAATTACCGTCGCTTTTTATTATTATCGGTTTTTCCGGCAGTGTTATTTTTTGCATATTTTTATTTTAAGTATTAAATTGTTGAATTGCTAAATTGCTATATTGTTAAATTGTTGTATTGTTAGTTTTTTTATAACTGCTCAGCCGCTCTAAAAACATTTATCCTAAAAATCTGTCATTGCGAGCATCAGCGAAGCAATCTCAGGGCTATGAAAACAAATCAGTAGTTATTTTTACATTTTATCGTCGGAGCGGGAATAAGAGATTGTCCGCCTTTGGCGGATCTGCCAGAGGCATGACTTCGGTCGCTGATGCTCCTCGCAATGACAAGTCTAAGCTGGTTAATAAGTCCTATGTTATTTGGATTTTGGATTTCCTGCCTGTCGGCAGACAGGGATTTGGAACAATTTGAAATAATTTGGATTTTGAAATTCTCCTATGATTATGACTTGGAATAATACTCAACAATCAGGTGAATATCCGTACCTGTGTCAATTTCGCTCAACACAGGATTGGAAACAACTTTGCCTTGAATTTTTTGAACATCCAAAGACAGCCATGACGGTGTTTGATGATTTTTTAATATATTTTTTAAATCCTCAAAATAATTTCCTTGGCTTTTTTTTAGTGATATGACATCTCCTTCTTTCACTAAAAAGGAAGGTATGTCCACTTTTTTCCCATTCAACAAAAAATGCCCGTGATTAACAAGCTGTCTGGCTTGATTTCTGGAGCTTGCCATTCCAAGGCGATAAACAACATTATCCAATCTTCTTTCAAGAAGAGTTGAGAGTAAAACTCCCGTATTGCCATGCACGCGGCTAGCCATTTCATAATATTTTCTGAACTGTCTTTCTAGAACGCCATAAATCCTTTTTACTTTTTGCTTTTCTCTGAGCTGAATGCCGTATTCAGACAAGCCCATTCTTCTTGCTTGTCCGTGCTGGCCCGGAGCATAAGGCCTTTTTATCATAGCGCATTTCACGCCAAAACAACGCTCTCCTTTTATAAAAAGCTTCTTTCCTTCTCTTCTGCATTTTTTGCACTTCGGACCTAAATCTCTTGCCATATTATATATTTTTTAATTTTTTAGTTAATTCGCCAGTTTAATTGCGGCATCAGTCTCGTGGAGCTTGATTGTGTTATTAATTTTCAATTTCTAATTTTCAATTTTCATTGAATTTTCAATTTTACAATTTTCAAACTTTTTTCTAAAAAACAATGTTTTCAAAAAAATAAAACTTACTCCCGATGTCATAACTACATTAAACATTTAGTCATTGGAAATTGATTGAAAATTAGAAATTGAAAATTGAAAATTTTATATTATATCCTCCTTGGCTTTGGAGGCCTGCAGCCATTATGAGGAATTGGAGTTGTGTCAGTTATAGAAATAATATCAATGCCATTGGAAGCGATCGCCCGAACCGCGGACTCTCTTCCGCTGCCAATGCCTTTTACAAAAACTTCAACTTCTCTTAGGCCGACTTTCTTTGTTTTTTCCAAAAGCGATCCTACAATGCTAGTCGCGGCGTATGGCGTCGCTTTTTTCGCTCCCTTAAATCCCAGGAGTCCGGCGCTTGACCAAGCGATTACATTGCCATTCAAATCTGTAATTGTTACAATAGTATTATTATAAGTTGATTTAATATGAACTTGCCCCTTGACTATATTTCTCCGTTTAGCCTTTTTAGGCAACCCGGCCTTTGAAGATTTTGAATCTCCCTTTTCCTTGTTTCCAATTGTTATCACTCTTCTTTTTCCCATATATTTAAAATTAAATTGCTAAATTGTCAAATTGCTAAATTGTTTTTAGTTATTATTACACAATAAAATAATTTATATGCATAACAATTTAACAATATAGCAATGCAACAATATATATCCTATGTCTTTTCAGTTTTTACCTTTCCGCTTCCGGCTGTTTTTCTCACATTTCCTCGCACCGTTCTATTGTTAGTTTTGGTTCTTTGTCCCCGAGTAGGAAGGCCTTTCGCATGTCTTGTTCCCCTATAGCTTCCGATTTCTTTGAGTCTTTTTATATTCATCATAACAATTCTTGTCAACTCTCCCTCAACTTTATATTTCTTTTCAATTATTTTTTGAATCTTGCCGACTTCCTCGGATGTAATTTCTCTCGCTCTTTTATTAAAATCAATGCCAGCCTCTTCTAAAATTTTTCTGCTTGAAAAAACACCTACACCTTTCAAGTATGTAAGGGCGAATTCTATTCTTTTTTCTTCCGGAATATTAACTCCTAAAATTCTTGGCATAGATTAGTATTTAGTATTTAGTATTTAGTATATCATAGTTCAGTTTAATACTTAATACTATATACTAAATACTATTTGATTTATAAACTAAAAGTTAAAAGCATAAAAAGATACAAACAAACACTAAAACTCTGCGCCTACACTACCCCTGTCGCTGTTTATGCTTTGGGTTCTCACAGGTAACATAAATTTTCCCTTTTCGTCTTACTATCTTGCATTTCTCGCAAAATTTCTTTATAGAAGTCCTGACTTTCATTTTCTTATATTTATTTTCTTATTTTATAGATTAAGCTTATCAGCGCATACGCGAAGCGCTATATAATTGCTCCCCCTGATAAGTAGGGCTGTTCATTCCTAACAAAATCCGCCTGTCATTTCGACCGAAGTGAACCCGCGTCGGGTGAACGAAGTGGAGGAACCTGCCTACCGTCAGGCAGGCCTGTCTGCCGGTAGGCAAGCCTGTCTGCCGATAGGCAGGTCTGTAAACACGGCTATATTTTTCCTTAATCTAAGCTATTTTAGCAAAAACATTTTATCCGCTAACAGATCCCCATTCGGCTAATCGCTCAGGGCAGGCTCTCGGCTCCTAATCGTCGCTCGGGATGACAAATTTACTAGAAATGAACAGCCCCCCTGCCCAACCCCCTTATCAGGGGGCTATAACAACGGAATTTAAAAACTATCCCCTCCTCACAATCCTGCCTTTGGTTAAATCATAAGGGCTCATTTCAACAATAACTTTATCTCCGGGCAATATTTTTATATAATTCATTCTCATCTTGCCTGAAATATGAGCTAATAGCTCGTGATTGTCGTCAATTTTAACTTTAAATTTTGTTCCAGGCAAGGTTTCCGTAACAACTCCTTCTACCTGCACTATTTCTTTCATAAGATAAATCTATTTTTAAAAAAATACTAAATTGTTTATATGTTTAAATGCTTATATGTTTAAATGTTTTTTAGCCAGTAAATAAAACAGCCGCTAGCGCCGCTAGCCGGTCTATTTGTGTTTTATTTATTAAATTATTTCAGTCAAACCGAACTGCCAGACAATCACTTGACCAGTTTACTACACGGAATCATTTATGTCAATAGTTATATTTATTTTCTCATATGAAGAAGGAATGCTTTTGACCCAGAAAGGCCAAAGGCTTATATTTGTAGATTCCACTCCGCTCATATTGCTGAAATAACTTTTCAATTCCGCCTCGCTTTTGCCAGCTATTTCTTTTTTTAAATTTTCAGTGTCAATTTTCGTGATTAATTTTTGATTGACATGCGTTGGAATAATTACTCCGCCGTCTTGATCTATCGTAACTTTTCCAAGTTGATAGTCTCTGCCATTTTCTAGAAATTTTTTATCTGTCGCCAGCCTTGAAGCCAGCTTTTCGTTTATAATTTCATTTAAATCAGCTTCTAGCACTAAATTAGCGCTAGTTATTATTTTTATATTCATCTGAAAATTATTAGCGACGGTTCCCATTTTAATATTAGTATTGATTTCCGGCTCTTCTTCTTTTTTTGTATCTTCTAATATTTGAGATTGATCGGAAACTTTACCCAGAAAATCTTTTTCATTTTTTTCTCTGGCCGCTTTGGCAAGTTTTTCTTTGGCAGTTATATAATCTCCTTCCGAGAAATACAAAACTTCTTTGTCTATTCCGCCAGACATCGCTTTGGTTGATCGAGCATAAATGGAATTATACTTTGGCGATCCTTGCAAGCCGGGCAGACTGAAAGAAGTGGGCGCGATATTATAATCTTCTCCCGGTTTATCGGCATAAACTTTTATGGTAACTTGTCCGGGAACATCCACTCCTTCCACTCTTGAAAATCCGGGAATGGTTACCGCCTCGTTGATTCTAAAAAGCTTATCGCCTTCTTTGGACAGAAATCTCGTAGTAGCCACGATTCTTTGGGGAGTGGATGAATATTCATTAAACACCGTGATTTCTCCGCTTGCCATTTCTTGCATATGTTTTTTTCCCGTAGCGGGATAAGTTCCGGATTCCTCGCTGGCAACTTCTATTTTTTGCAATGGAATTTTGCTGTTAGCAATATCAATTTTTTCTAAAGATTCATCGGCTATAAATTCAAAATCATACGGCGCGATTTCTGTTTTCAAAGAAATGGCTATGTCCGCTTTGGGAAGAATAAATGCCACCGCCAAAGATACCGCGACGAAACTTGTAAAAATAAATAGGGCCGCGATTTTTGAGCTTATTGACGGAAGAGTCAGCGCTCTCTTTTTGGTTTTCAGAGGCTCTACAAATCTTTCTTTCCCGCGCGTCTTATCGGCCGCAACGCTGATTTTTTCAAAATTTTCTTGCTGTTTTTCAAATGAGTTTTCATTATATATCCTTTTCTCGTCAAGCCCGCGAATTTCTTTTTTCACACCTAAATCCTTTTCTTTTTTCACGACATCAGCCATTACAATTTTTTTATGAGCTATTCCCGCTTCGCTATTTTTATCGTCAAAAGAAGGTCTGTCAAGCTCACTGTTTTTGACCAATAAATCACCGACCTCTTTGCCTTTTTCTAATTTTGAAAATTCATTATTTTTCACAATAGAGCTAACAACTTTTCTTTTTGGATATTTTACGCTTTCAATGGAAATATTTTCATTTTTAATTTCCGCGCCGTCATCAGCCGTTATTACCAAAATTTTTTTATTCAGCTCCTCGGCTTCTTTTTTAAGTATTTTTAAATTTATCACATTATTCAAAATGAACGCGTTTCTGGGAATAATTAATGTTATTTCTCTTTCCGCGCATTTTTTTATTTTATTGACAATAGACGGAATTTCTTCGTCCACTCTTATATAAATTTTATTTTGATCAAAATCATCCATATTTATTTTTTAGAATTTATAGTTTTTTAGTATGTTTTAAAAATCCTTTGAAATAAATTTGTCATTCCGACCGGAGCGCAGCGAAGTATGAGCAAGCGGAGCGGAGGAATCGCTCTAATACGGGCTTAGCTTTGATAATTATTATGCGATATTAAGAGGGATCCCCATTCGGCTAATCGCTCAGGGCAGGCTCTCAGCTTCGTTTTGTCGCTGAGGCTCCAAAACTTCGCTCGGGATGACAAAAGTAATAAAGGTTTAAGAAATAAATAATCCTGTATTTTTTCTATAAACAAAAACCCGCGCTAAACATCTTTTTTTATTTTGTCTATCAAAACCTGGTGCGGACTTTCAAAAATATTAATTATAAATTTATCAAACATATTTTTTCTATAGCGAAATTCATCCATGCTCATACAGACATAATTAATCCCCCTGCCGACTTCCGCTTCAACATTTGAAAGAAAATTTTTCAGCTTGCTTCTGTTTATATGCTCGCCGACGATCAAAATATCAACCTTCCCTTTATCGGAATTTAAAAAAACCCCCGAGACAAGCATAAATCTTATTTGCCCCAGCTTCATTACTTGCGAGGCGATTTTGTCAACGGAAGTGGGGTTTGATTTGAAAATCAATTTTTTAAGCTCGTCGTAAAAGACAAAACTTTGATTGACATAAAAATATGTCTTGTTTGATTTTTTGCGCTTAATCAGAAATTTTATTTTTGATAAATTATTAATCTCCTTGCGCGCCGCGGGCATTGATGTTTTGATTTTTTTGGCAACCTCAAAAGCAAGATATCCTTCCTCGGGATTATTCAAGAAAAGACGCAAAATTTTAACCTCGACCTTGGAATGAAATAAATTTTCTAAAATTTCAGACATATAATATAACCTTAAAACTAACGCGCTAAATCACGCTTTATTCTTATTATACAGCTTTTTAATTATATGACAAGGACGGGATCATATAAACATATAAACATTTTAACATGATAACATTTTGGCATAGAAATATCTGAAGCGCTGGCTTCAATTTCCTGATTAAATTCTATTGTGAAAATTCTTATAATTTGCCTATTTACAACAATACTCTGGTTGGAAGACTGGGATGAATAATAAAAAAACACGACGATCTAAAGCTGGATATTAAATCAAATAAATATTACTTTCGCCCCGTAAAAATAAATCCACCGCTTCTTAAATTTTTAAACCGCCCGCGATAATATTCGTCTTGATTTTTATCTAAATAAACTTCTTTGATAATTTTTAATCTTGCTTTGTAAAAAATTTCTTTCATCTCGCTGGGACTAAAAATATGCACATACGATCCTCTTTGATATTTATCGGCTAAATATCTATCACCTAATTCTAAATCATTATCGCGCCAAAAATAAGTCTTGAATGTCCAGCCGAGGTGTTGCAGATATCCAATATTAGCCAAACGATTATGGGCATGAATAACAACCAGTCCGCCCTTTTTTACGATTCTTAAAAATTCACTTACCGCCTTCTCTCTATTATCGCTTCCGGGAATACAACCCAAGCTGCCATACATGCAGATAACATAATCAAAAGAATTGTCTTTAATTTCTGATAAATCAATTATATCCAGATTATATAAACCTGCTTTGAGACTATTTTTTTTCAAACCCTCTTTAACTAATTCCACCATATACGGATTATGATCATTGCCCGTAACTTCATATCCTTTTTTCGCAAAATAAATAATATGCCTGCCTCTGCCCATTGTGGCATCGAATATTTTTCCTTTTGGAACAAGGAGCTTATTCAAAAATTCCGTATCCAATTCAAAAAGACCTTTTCGCAAATCCGCTTCTTTGTAATAATGCTCGGCATATTCTTTGCTATTCCTGCTTTTCTCAATAAATTCTTCAAATCTTTTGTTCATAATTAATCTAATAATTATAATTCTCTCACAATTACATCCTTTAAATACTGATTTTTGAAATTGGTTTTTTCGCCAATTTTTGCTTTCCCGTCGGACACAAACCTGCAAGATAGCGGTTTTTTGTATTTATTTGACAATCCTTGAATTGTTTTTAAGATATTGATTATTCTTTCTTTATTTTCATCAATTCCAATTGGATATGTATCAATCCCCAATCCGGAATGAAGCGACAAAAATATATTTCTCTCTATTGAAAAATTTCCTTTTTCGTATTCTTCCGCCAAGCCAAAATCTTCCAAGCAAGGAAACATCAAACCGCACAATCCGACCGATTTAGGATTTTCTTTTTTTATAAATTCCGTGATTTTCAAATAATTATCGGTAAGCGCCGAATAACTGAAATCGTAGCCGATTTTCTTGATAAAATCTATTAAGCTGCTTTTCCCATTGAACAATGGAGCAATTGAACTATCAATGCCAAGAAACTCTTTATCGTCTTTAAATAATAAATTTATCTCGCTAAATACTTTTCTTATTTCACTAAACCACTCTTTAATCGTATCGCAATTCTCTGATAAGTCCGTCAACTGCAAGCCGATTGAATAGCCCTCTTTCTCGTAATTTCCAGATGGAAAAAACGGACTTGACGGAGCATTGTTAAAAACATAAGAAAAATTAAATGTTTTTTCGGAATTGCCGCTTATTATTTTAAATAAAATATCAACGCAGTCTTTTGTAATTTCTGCCTTTGATGATTCAATATTAAACGAAACATTGCTTTCACCGAAAAAATCATCTAATTGATTATTTGCCATTTTTAAATTTAAAGTCCCAACATTTAATAAAATATCTTTGTCGCTTATTTTCTCGCCCAATTCTTTCACGCTCGCGCCCGAAGCGCATATTCTTTTTGTCTGAATTTCATAATCATTTTTTACCAGCAAGTCATTTATATCCAAAAGTATCCCAACCGTTTCCCTGCTAGGATTTTTAGTAAAATAACAAATTGATCTTATAATTTTATTGGGCATGGTTTTTATTAAATTGTTTAGATTCTATTTTTATAGTATATCAAAATTACTCGATAAATCAAATTAGAAAGATAGGTTTATCCCGCCTACTTCCTTCGGCTTTATTTTTTCAGCCACAGGCAAAAACTTTAATTTTATCGCACTATGATAATTCATATTATCATAGTGATTAGAATTTTTGTCTGAAGAGAAAAAATTCTCAGAAGCGTAAGTGGTTTTTTGCTCACGCTTCTGAAGTTTTAAATTTTATTTTGCTTTTGGGTATGAACCCAAAACAACAAGTTCGATAACTCCCTCCATAATTTCTATTTCCTTTAATGCTTTCGCGAGATTTTCATCATCGCAATGACCATCTGCATCAGCAAAGAATAGGCGAGAATCAGCTCCTTCTTCTTTTCTCATAGATGAGAGCATCGTCATATTTATTTTATTTTTGGTGAAAATATGTACAACTTTCTCCAAAGAACCAGTCTCGTCAGCTATTCTAAAGAATAAAGTGGTCTTGTCGTTGCCGGTAGGTTTTGTTTTTTTATTATTCAGCAGCAAGAACCTCGTTTCACTGCCATCCTCGTCGCTTATTTCTCCAATAATTGGAACTTGATAATTTATTGAAGCAAACTTAGGCCCGATTGCAGCAATTGATTTGTCTTTCTTGCTTGAAACAAACTGAACAGCCCCTGCAGTTGAATTACATATCTTGATACAAACATCATTCAACTTAGACAAACTTTCAACAGTTTGTTTAATTCCCTGTGGATGAGAATATACAATTTTAATGTCTTCAATTTTTCCGTAACCGATAAGACATTGCGTCACTTGAAGGTATAGCTCCTGAATACCATGAAATGACTTCATGTCCTGTAATTCCCTTAATACATCGACGACTGCTTTACCGGTCGAATTCGCCAAAGGAACAACGATTTCATCTACTTTGCTATTTTTAAAAGCTTTAATTAAACTCTTAAAATCTTTATAAAACACTATCTCAAATTCATTATACTTTTCTGCAAACTTAATTGTAGCTTCATGCGAAAAAGTATTCGCTGGCCCCAAACATCCAATTTTTATCATCTTTATTTCCCTCCAATTTATTTTATATTTATTTTATAATTATATTTTAGCAAATTCTCTGTCGAATTTACCTTTTGAGATTTTATCTTGATAAAACCCCCGAAAGTAAATTCGAATTGAGATATTACTTTTTTATTTTTATTTTAATCGCTTTCTGTTTTTAATCACGATTTTATTCAATTTTCAAAGATCAAACTTTTAAACAACAAAAAAACCATCTTTGCGATGGATTGTTTTTTTAAGTAAGATTACACTAAAACAACAACCTATCGCAAATGACGGCTAGAAAAGCTAAAAAAGAAAAATCGGTTGTTTTGTATGTAATTCATAATTATCTAAAAAATTGTCTGAATATTAAACCCTCTAAACTAAAAGCATTATAGCAGAATAAAAAATCATGTCAAGGGAAAAATGAAATTGGAAATTGGAAATTAGGATATTTGGAAATTGGAAAATTTATAGAAATCAATGCTTCGTTAAATTAGTGTTTATATTAGTTTTTTTTAGTGTTTAATATTATTCAAATAGGCCGGTGCTTAAATATCTTTCTCCGGTATCTGGCAAAATAGCGACGATTGTTTTTCCTTTTCCGAGAATTTTGGCTTTTTGGAGAGCGATATACATCACCGCGCCAGAGCTCATTCCAACTAAAATCCCTTCTTGTGACGCCAATTTTCTAGCGACCGCAAAAGTTTCGGGAATTAATTCTTTTTTAATTTCTATAACTTCGTCAAAATATTTTTTGTCATAAAGCTGCGTGGGATTTAATTCTTTCGGATTCCTTAATCCTTGAATAGCCGAGCCCAGCTCCGGCATAACTCCGATAACTTTTATTTGCGGATTATATTCTTTCAGTCTTTTAGAAACGCCGACTCCTGTTCCCGCCGTTCCAATGCCTATTATTACCATATCAAGTTTTCCGTCCGTTTGCTCTATAATTTCCTTGGAAGTAGTTTCATAATGCGCTTGAATATTCGCCGGATTTTTAAATTGGTCAAGGTTTATATATTTTTCCGGCGATTCGGAAAGTAACTGGTCTTTAAGCTCCACCGCTCCTCCCGTGCCTTTCGCTCCGGGAGATAAAATAAGCTCCGCCCCATAAGCGCTGATCAATTTTCTGCGCTCCACGCTTACAGACTCAGGGATAACAATTGTTATTTTATATCCTTTCACCGCCGAAATCATCGCCATCGCAATACCCGTATTTCCGGAACTGGCTTCCAATAAAATTTTATCTTTCGCCATTCTCCCATTTTTTTCCGCATTTTCAATCAAATAAAGCGCCATCCTGTCTTTCAAAGATCCCGCGATATTATACTCTTCCAACTTCGCCAAAATTACAGCGTCTTTTTCAGCGTTAGTCAGCTTGTTTATTTTTACCATCGGCGTATTGCCGATAAGGCTCAAAACATTTTTATGAATCATTGTTTTAGTTTTTTATTAATTAATTCTTCGTTAAATTTAGTGTTTATATTAGTTGTATTCGTGTTTATATTTTTCAAAACAAAAAAACCGCGCCGAACAGGCGGGCTTGTAAATATTATCTAAATAGAGCGAATGGAAGTAAATTTATATAACACTTAAAAACCAGCCTGCTTTACAGAATACAGCAACAACAAACTGCTTGGCTTTTAAATGTTTTCATAATAAAAATAATTATCTTCAAATCTTTCGCTAAACTATAAACAGAATAGCATGGATAAAAATTGTGTCAAGGATATTTTTATGCTAAACTGGATTTATGAAAACATACGCCATAAACAAACGAGCGAATTATGATTATGAGATTCTTGAAAAAATAGAAGGCGGCTTGGTTTTGGCCGGTTATGAAGTCAAGTCAATCAAAACTGGGCTTATAAGCTTGAAAGGCGCTTTCGTTACGATTAGGGATAATCAGGCGTATTTGACGAATGCCAGCGTTCCAGCTTATCAGCCGAAAAATACGCCGGAAAGCTACGACCCGGAAAGATCAAGAAAAGTTTTGGTTCATAAAAGCCAATTGAAATCTTTGATTGGAAAAATAAGCCGGAAAGGCTTGACATTGGTGCCGATTAAGGTATACTCTAATCGCGGTCTCATCAAGCTTGAATTTGGCGTTGGAAAAGGAAAGAAGAAATTTGACAAAAGAGAGGATATAAAGAAGAGAGAAGCAAGAGTTAGCATAGAAAGAGCCTTGAGAAACAAATAATAATTGAGTAAAATATTAACTACAATATCAAAATTTAAAATCAGCTCTCATCAGCATAATTGTTTAAATGTTTATATGTTAAAATGTTTAAATGATTATGGGGATGACTTGATTCGATAGAAAGTACATTTAAAAATTGCCAATCGAGCAATTTCGGCTAATCTCGTAAAAATTGCCGGAAAAATATAAGTGCAAACACACTTGTAAGCAAAGTAGCTTCTCTTTTTAGAGTTCCTGCTTTTGCGACAGCTGCTGTCTAACTTTAGACCGGCAGCCATCGAATTGCCCAATCTTGATAAGCAAACTTCGGTGTCATACATCAAGATAGGATCTTGCGCCGCTTAGCCGCAAAAATCCGAAACCTCAGCCAAGCTCGAATTCATAAGATCTTGATTATTCAATACTTATAAATTTTAAACGAAAGAATAATCTATATTGGTAGACGACTTTTAAATTAACTCTCTAGACGCGGGTTCAATTCCCGCCATCTCCACCCCAAATTATATTTTACAACATAGTTTGCTGATAATAATTATCCTACTTTGCTTGGGATAATTTATTCGCATAATATTTTCTTGTAAAATTTGGAACGGGGGACACCCAAATTATATTTTACAACATAGTTTGCTGATAATAATTATCCTACTTTGCTTGGGATAATTTATTCGCATAATATTTTCTTGTAAAATTTGGAACGGGGGACACCTAGATTATATTTTACAATTTATTTTTTATAATGCACTTTGTCTACGTTCTCATAAGTAAAAAAGATAATGATTTCTACACTGGATACACAAGCGATCTTAAAAAACGAATTAAAGAACATCGGGAGGGAAAAGTTAAATCCACAAAACATAGATTGCCTGTCCAGCTTATCTATTATGAAGTGTGTATTAATAAATATGACGCTTTGGCAAGAGAAAAATATCTAAAATCCGGACGAGGCAAAAAATATATTCGTAATAGAATAAAAAGATACATAGGCGATTCTACTAAATAAAACTATTAATCATTAACCACAAACATATAGCAAAAACAAAAGAGCTTAGAGTGAACAGGCAGATTGGATTACCGGAAATAATGGTAATCGATGAAGCTGGAAATCCGCTTGGGCTTATGAAAACTGAGAATGCTTTGAATTTAGCATACGAAAAAGAATTTGATTTAGTTGAGGTGTCCCCTAATCTCGATCCTCCTGTCTGCAAAATAATGGATTACGGCAAATATCTTTATAAAATTGCCAAGCAGAAAAGACAGCAAGCCGCCAAGCAGAAAAGAGTTGAAGTTAAAAGCATAAGACTGAGTATGAGAGCGGAAAAACACGATCTTGAATTCAAAGCCAGAAACGCCGTAAAGTTTTTAGGGCAGGAAAATAAAGTGAAAATAGATATGGTCTTAAAAGGAAGAGAAAAGTCTCATTTTGATTTTGCTTCCGAGAAATTGGAAAAGTTTTTAAACCTTATTTCTGAAATCTCAAAAGCGGGCAAAGAAACAGCCGACAGGGAAATTATCCGCGAGCAAAGCCCGAAAAGAACGCCTCAGGGATTTGTTATGATGATTGAATATAAGAAGAAATGATATTGATTTATTAATATATAGAGCTTGCGTAACTGCTGTCATTCCGACCGGAGCGCAGCCCTGTTCTTAGAATTTACAGAGTAAATTTTAAGAACAGGGCGTAGCGGAGTGGAGGAACCTGTCTGCCGATAGGCAGGTCTGAAAACACGGAATACTTGTTTCTAAACAAAAATACTATAAAACACGTACTTCATCCGCTCACAGATCCCCATTCGGCTAATCGCTCAGGGCAGGCTCTCGACTTCGTCTTGTCGCTGAGGCCCCAAGACTTCGCTCGGGATGACAGTCTAAGCGCGTAAGTCCTGTAATTATTCTTTAGAAACTTTAAAAAATAATTTATAGAAATGAAAATCAAAACAAGAAGAGCTGTAGCCAAAAGATTTAAAATTACAAAAACCGGAAAAGTCGTGGCAAGAACCGCGAACCAAGATCATTTTAATTCCCGGGAATCCGGCAATAAAACAAGGCAAAAAAGGCAAGACAAGCAAATTACCAGCGGAGTTAAAAAATCCATCAAAAGACAATTGGCGAAATAGGTATTAGTGAGTAGTGAGTAGCAATTTAACAATTTAACAATTTATTATTTATGACAAGAATAAAAAGAGCCGTAATGGCGAACAAAAGAAAAAAGAAGGTTTTGAAAAGAGCTAAAGGATTTTTGAACGCCAGAAGCAAAAAATATATAGCCGCCAAAGAAGCTTTGCTGAAAGGCGGGGTCTACGCTTATCGCGACAGAAAAGCGAAAAAGAGAACGATGCGCGGCTTGTGGCAAATCAGATTAAACGCCGCCGTCAGAGAATACGGTCTGAATTACAGCAAATTCATTCATGCTTTGAAACTAGCCAAAATTGAACTTGATCGAAAAGTCCTTTCCGAAATCGCCCTGGAAAACCCGGCAATTTTCAAAACCATCGTCGAAAAAGCCAAAGCGGGGATTGAATAAATTAGTTTTGTAAATTTCTACCCGGCTTTAGCCGCCCGAATATAAAAACACCTTTAATAAAAGGTGTTTTTTTGATTTAAAAAATCATTCAAGATTTTTGAGCATAAAAAAATAACCGGAAATTAGGTTTTTCCTATAGTCTCCGGCTTTAAATTATTTATTGTTTTAAATTTTTTCTTAAGTTTTTTCTCTCACCTCCTTGATTGTTTTTTGTGTTTGTTTTTGTGTTTTGGCTATTGAATGTAGAAATAGCCTTCGTTAACATCCGTGTAGTACATGTTGCTTTGTCCGAAACCTTTGCTGGTTGTTACTCTCACCTTATAGCCATACCCCGTTGGCACATTTCCGGGAATGAAAGTATATGAACCTATGCCATTGCTTCCAATCGAAATCGTTGCCAGTGGCGACACTGGATACACGCTTGATCCTTTCACGAGATATATCTTCACAGAAGTTCCAGCATCTCCGGAATATTTCCATTTAACGGTCTGGGATCGGTATCGCGACCACACATCTCCGCTCTTAGGAGAAAGCACAGTTACTGGATTTGGAATTACCATTACAACTGCACCGCTACCCATAGCAGCGGTAAAGTCGCTATTCAGATAATACTTGCTTTCGCCATATTTTGTCCCAGGATCGTTGGTTATAATATGAGTGGAACTATATCCCTTTACTACAACAAAGTGCCCTCCTGTATAACCATAACCTCTGTTTGGAAGTTTTCCTGCTGTTACCGCGACAATAACAGGATGACCAGCATTAATTTCCTGCTTAATTCGGGCTAATGTCCAGCCAACATCTTTATAGCTTAGAAGAAAGCCTCCATATTTTTCACTACCACGATTTCTGGCTAATGTTTCAAGTATTGTAGTACTTGTGTAAGATCCATCGTAGCCATTTATCGCTTGTGAACTTCCGTATTTCTGGAAGAGCCAGTCGTCTATGTTTTTTATTCCCTGTTCTGTTGGTGTAGTTCCATCGTAGAAAGAATATACCATCAACGATGAAGTTTGCCCGCAATTCTTAGTAGCGCTCGTTCCCGGTGGAATTTGAGATTTAAATGGCACGCCAAGCGGATTGGGGAAAGCTCCGACTAAACCAGTCGATAGAATTAATACTATCGCGGCTAAAACCAACGTTCTCGTTATCAATCCCGCAGTTCTGTTCTTTCTGTTCATTTTACATCATTCCTGTTTCTTTTTTTTGGTCGCCTGTCGATACTGTGGAAATTTTTGAAATTTCCCATTTTTTATTTTTTTGGTTGTTAAGGTGCATTCTCGCTCCTCGTCTATTCCATCACTTTTTTTAGTGATGCAAATATCATACGCTCTGTAGTGTCCCGCTTAGAATCGCAAGACCTTTAAAATTATTGTTGAGTTAGCCGTTATTTGAGAAAAATATATTTTACGATTTGAATTGAAAATGAGATAATTGATAAAAGATTTTCTAAAAATTAACTTTTATCAATTATGAATCAAGGAAAATATGTCTTTTCTCAGATAATGGAATTTATTTCTTGCTATCAATTCAACGAATGCGTTAAAAGATACAAAGGACATTATCGGGTTAGAAATTTTACTTGCTGGGAGCAATTTTTGGCAATGGCTTTTGGACAATTAACCTATCGCGAAAGTTTGAGGGATGTGGCGATTTGTTTAAGGGCGCAAGAATCAAAACTTTATCATCTGGGATTTTCTTCATTGATTTCCAAAACAACATTAGCTCGAGCCAGCGAGAAAAGGGATTGGCGCATCTATCGCGACTTCGCTCAAATTTTAATTCGGGAAGCGAGAAGATTGTATTGTGATGATAAAGATTTCGATCTGAATTTGAATGGCGCCTGTTATGCCATTGATTCAAGCACGATTGAACTTTGCTTAAATATTTTTAAATGGGCAAGATTAATTAAAGTCAGAGCGGCGGCAAGATTGCATTTGATGCTGGATTTAAACGGCAATATTCCCGCGTTTTTCGACATTACCAGCGCAAAAACGCATGATGTGAATTTTCTGGATCTGATTGAACTGGAAACAGGAGCTTATTACATAATGGATCGAGGATACATAGATTTTGAGCGGTTCTATATTATTCATCGGGCAGGAGCTTTCTTTGTCACTCGAGCCAAAAACAATTTCGCTTTCAGAAGATTATATTCCAACAAAATTGACAAGAAAAGCGGAGTCAGATGCGACCAGATTATCAGGCTCAACAATTATCAAGCGGCAAGAAAATATCCCGAAAAATTAAGGCGAATAAAATATTTTGACAAAGAAACAAAAAAGTATTTTATATTTTTGGCCAATGACTTTAACATTGAAGCTGAAACAATCGCCAATCTTTACAAGCATCGCTGGCAGACCTGCCTGTCGGCAGACAGGTTGAATTATTTTTTAAATGGATCAAGCAGCATTTAAAAATCAAATCCTTCTGGGGATACTCGGCTAATGCGGTAAAAACGCAAATTTGCATTGCCATCTGCGCCTATCTTATCGTTGCGATCATCAAAAAGAAATTGAATATCAACAGAAATTTATACGAAATTCTACAAATTTTAAGCGTCTCGCCTTTTGACAAAACCCGCTTAGATAAGCTAATTTCCGAAACTAAACTGCAAACTTTCGAAGAACATCCTCAAAAACAGGCTAGCCTATGGGATTTTTAACGGGACACTAGTGATCATACACTATGACCGCCTATGATGTCAAGAAAAAAAATAGAAATCAAAAAAGCGAGATGTTGCTCGCTTTTTTAAAAAATTACAATAGACTTATGTTGTGTATTAAATCTATCTAATAAATTTAAATGCATAAAGAATGTAATCAAAAGTTTTGTTATATCCTAAATTTGAATCAAAATGATACAAAGTATTACCCTTTACAATAATCCATTGAGGCGCGCCACAACCTACTCCGTCACAAACAGAAGCTATTTTCAGACCTTGAATGTTTCCAATGTTTATAGGCTCTTTAGTAAAACTTATTCCCGCTTGATCAAATCCGGGTTTTACTTCTTGCACTAAGTCATAGTTTGTTTCAACAGTTTTAATTTTTATTTCAAAAGCATTTGCATGCGGACCAGGTATACTACCGACATTTTCTTTATCTGGTTGAATAAAAATATCAGAAGGATTGCTAGAATAAAGATACCAATCCCTTGGATATTTTATTTCATATCCATATTCTTCATTTCTATAAGTTTTCCAATCAGCGATATTAGTATTGTATTGTGGCTTAGCATTTGTTCCGCTTGGTTTATAAAATGTAAGAGTAGTAATTATGCTTTTTAAATCTGAAATTTGAGAAAGTTCCGCATTGCTATTTTGCTGCAAGCCATCATAGCTGATATAAACAGCAAAAAGCGCATTATCGTGGATAAAAAACCAACTTTCATCATACCAAATAGCAGGAGTCGGCGTATTGCTATTGTATGATTCTGTTTTTGAAAATCCAATTAAATTATTTGTATCATTAAGAGCAACAAAATTACTTTTGTTTAAAGCAATAAAATCTATGGATTCCATATAGTTAGAAATGGTTGCCAGAATATCTTTGTTTTGTATGTCAACAGCATCTATTGAGCCCATTTTGGCAGAGCGATAGAAACTTATTCTGTCTTGAGATGATTCAATGATTTGGGGTTTAATTGAAATAAATAAATTGTTTTGTTTTTTAAGACTGCAGATATAATTATCTGCTGGATCAATGCCTATGCCTAATTCCTGCTCGCAATTTATAGTTTGTGGATACTTTAGTTCATACCCAAATTTTTCATTTTTATAAATATTCCAATCAGAAATATCAACATTAGTTATAAGATTTTCTGTCGGCGTTGCCGTCGGCTGGACTGTAGCTGGCGAGGATTTTTTGAACATCGTTAAATAAACTATCGCGCTTAGCGCTATAATTATAATAACGGCAAGCAAGATAACAAAAATTAAAACTGGTTTTGCGATTGAAGATTTTTCATTGATCATAATTTTATTTATTTTTTATTTATTATATTTTATACAATAAGCTGGAATTGGCTTGATGTCAAATTAAGTAATCACGTTATTTTTTGCTTTTTATTGATTTTGATTATTTTTATTAATTATTTGTCATAATTTATTTTTTAAACTCTTTAAAATATTTCCCAAATACTTTTTGAAATAAAACAGTTTTTTCGTAAAGCCAAGCAAAATATTTTTCTGCTTCGTTTTGATCAAATATGTCAATAACTTCCTTGTGAATCCACGCTCCCGAAGCAACCCTAGCTTCCCAAAATTCAGCGGTTTCGCCTAGCTCCTTTTCAATTTCATCTTTTTGTTTACGTAAAAAATTAAATAAATCTTTATTTTTGTTAATATAAACTCCGCAACTGATTAGATTTTCTCGAGAGTTCACCGTGAGCGCAACATGTCCATCAGAGCTTCCCATGCTAACATCATACCAATGTTGAGGGCGAGGAGTTTGCAAGCGAATTCGCGTGTCATTTTTTCTTACATAACTTTTAAATCTATTCCAAAATTCAAGTTGTTGCAGTTTTGTATTTGTTAACTCGCCATTTGTCGGACTTGTTTTAATTGCTTTTGCCCATTCATTAGGACTAACCATAATTTCAAATTTTGGCGCGGGACTTGAGCCTTCAATCTGCCAAAGTTCAATTTTTATTAAAAAGAAACCAATATTTTCATCGGTATGTTCATTTAACCAATCAATCGCCTTTTGGTGTTCATCGCGAACATCTCGAGCAATCCAAATAATTATTTCTGCGTCATACCCGGACGCATAAGTGATAATTTTCCCCAAATGATCATGATTTGTATCTTCAAGTTGATTTTCAATAATGATTTTTCTTCCGGAAGCTTCTTCTTCGGCAAGAATATCAACGCTAAACTTTCCCACATTTGCTTCGGTCTTGATAAGTTTTATATCGATACCGATCTCTTCGCCTAAGGCGTCAAGATTTTCCTGCTCGGCAAGCCAATTTGTAAAATCAATAGCTTCATGACCCCAAACATCTCTTAATTCAACTTTATTTAATTTTGATAAATTTTTTTGCATAGTATTTATTTTATTAAAATATAAAACAAAATGTTTATATTATCTACTTTTTTTATAATTCTTAAATTAAAAGCTAAACCAAACTTATTTAATTCAAATCCGAAAACTTCCACTCATTTACCCACATAAACATCTTTGACCATATTCCATTTTCCTCCTCTCTGTATTATCATCAAACCAATAATAATTCAAGGACGCGCAATGGAGCCAGCATAATTAGAGCACAAAAAACCCCGCTCGGAAGAATGGGGTCGTCGCCTAATTTTTCTATAAAAATTATAAGAATTGCATTCTAAATTCTAAATTCCAAATTCTACTCCCTAAACACTTCCATCGCTTCGTTCCAAATTCGATCATCTCCGTGTTTTACTTTAAGCCAATACCACCATTCCCCTCCCCACAAATAAGCTTCCGAGAATTCTATTTTTTTCAACCCGTCAATTAATGCTTTTTACGATTATTGAATTTTCGACATCAGTTTTGCAAAGAGAGCAACTTTGATTTTTTCCCAAGGATAAAGGCGATAAATAATGCTCGCAATAAACAGTCAAGACTTCATTAGCCGCTACTATGTCTTTCATCTTCTTTGTTGCTTCTTCCAATGCGGTTTGATCTTTTTTGTATTCATATTTATCCGGATGATATTGCTTGGCTAATTTATAATAAGCGTCTTTTATTTCCAAAATTGTTACTTTTTCTCCCAGTTCTAAAAGTTTTCTGGCATTATCAATTAAATCAAAATTGCCTACGCTCAACTTTATGTCAACAAAACTATAAGGCGCCATCGGTCCGATGTATTTGAACTTCAATTCGTCTTTATACTTTTTTTGCAATTCATCTAATTTCGATGCCAACTCCGACT
>Ga0180732_1000601_pt1 | contig 28760 bp, 38 predicted proteins | sample KR11_01MetaG_FD_148674 | JGI IMG/M metagenome (GOLD analysis project Ga0180732, IMG submission 148674) | Groundwater microbial communities from the Olkiluoto Island deep subsurface site, Finland - KR11_0.1 MetaG | ecosystem: Environmental > Aquatic > Deep subsurface > Groundwater | place... | reverse complement strand
CCTAAAAAATGGAAAAAAACAACTCAGGGCGACTATCTAAAAATGGCAGAATCAATTCTTACTTCGGAAAGATGGGGCGAGAACGATCCGATGCACGAGTGGGCTGTTTCGACATTGCAAAAAGCAAGAAAAACTAAATGATCGGCCACACCAGTAAAGTCTAACCACACGGAGGGAAACGTGAGCCATGAGATTACCAATATGGATTTGCTTGGCGCCCTTCATCGTCGCGCTGATCGTGAAAGCCGACTCTTGCGGGTGGCCTGCCGACGAAACGACAAAATCAATGAAAGGTTCGACGAACTCGCACAAACAGGATATTGCCCCCGGACTGGAGAACTCGTTACGCATGACGGGCAAGGAAACGTCCTGTCTTATATCAAAGACCTCAACCGCCAGAGAGGGATGGGCAACATGGTATCCCCCGACGGGCAACCTGACGGCATCGGGGAAAGTGTACAACCCGAAGGCGATGACGTGCGCCATGTGGAACATAAAGTTCGGGCAACGGATGCGTGTAACGAACTTATGCAACGGTCATACGATCATTGTATCTTGCACGGACCGGGGTCCGGCGAAGTGGACAAAAAATATGATCGACCTGACCCCGGCGGCGTTCAAAAAACTCGCAAGCCTCGAAAGAGGTAGGATTAGAGTAGTGGTGGAGAGGGTGAAATGAAACTTAGCGGTATATACGGAATAGTCAATCTAATTAATAGGAAGATTCTTATTGGTAGTAGCACGAATATTCTGCGTCGTTGGCACCAACACAGATGGGACGCCCGCAAAGGAATCCATCCAAATGATTATTTTCAAAAATCATGGACGAAATATGGAGAAGAATCTTTTGAGTTCAGGATTCTTGAAGATTGTTCCGTGTCATATCTTTTACCACGCGAAGATTATTGGATAACTTTTCATAACAGCAAAAACAGGGATTGCGGGTTCAACCTCCAAGACGCATCCATAGTTGTGCATTCCGATGAAACGCGAAGAAAAATAAGCGAAATTAAAAAAGGTACGGTCATAACAACGGAAGTCCGCAAAAAAATGAGCGACGCCCACAAGGGAATATATCCTTCAAAAGAAACACGCATAAAAATGGGGATAGCTCAAAAAGGAAGAATTTGCTCCGAAGAAACCCGCCGTAAAATTGGAGCCAAACATAAGGGAAAAATTGTGACAGAAGAAGTAAGAAATAAAATTAGGAAGTCACTTAAAGGAAGAATTCCGTCCGAAGAAGCCAGAATCAGAATGAGCAATGCTCATAAAGGCAAACGTCTTTCCAAGGAGAGAAAGTGGGTGTAAAAATAGATGACCTCCCCGAGCGATATCAACGCCAAGTCCAGCAACAACTCGTTGTTGGTAAGATTAGTTTTTCCCGCCCGGCTCCCCACTTGGAACCGGATACTGGCAATGCACTTCTGGCAACGCAAGAAACTACGCGACCTGACGGACAAGTTAGTGTCACTTTCCTTGAGAAGCGTCACCGGCTCGCCGACCCCGACGGAGCTTGTGTTAAATACGTCCTTGATGGGCTCGTTAGTGCGGGAGTATTACAAGATGATAGTGCCAAGGAAATCGGCAAAGTCAATAAAGAGCAGGTGCAAGTTACAAAAGACGAACGGGAAGAAACGGTAATTGAGATATGGCAACAGAAACCATAACGGCAACAATCACTATGAACTATGCGGTGCAATCCGTTCAGACCGACAAGGGCGACTCCATGCACCCGCCGGAATGGGAGACAAGAGTAATTGTTGAAGACTTGGATATTGATGGTGAGAGTCCAAGCAAAGAACTTAGATTATTTCTAATTGAGTTTATGAAAGATAGGATCAAATGAACGAACTCGAACAAGTCCAGACCGAAGCTCTAACCATCCGTGACCAGGCCAAGGCAATCATCATTGTGGATAAGGAATCCTATGAACGTGCTGGCACTATGCTTGTAGCCGTCAAGAAGCTACGCAAGCAGATCAAGGCGGTGTTTGCCCCTATGAAGGACAAGGCATCAGCCGCCCACAAGGAGATCGTGGCACAGGAGAAGAAGGCAGACGCAGAGGCCGCCGAGACCGAGGCCATACTGCTCCCGGCCATGACCATGTACGACGAGAAGTACGGCGCTCCCAAGGTCGAAGGGTTACGCAAGGTGCAGGAAGTGTGGAAGTTTATGGTCAGGGATCCGGCATTGATTCCTGATGAGTTTTGGATGCTGGATATGGTCAAGTTGGGCGAATACGTCCGAACCATGCGGGAGTCAACCAAAATAGGAGGTATTGAAGTGTATTGTGAACGTGGTGGGGTCAGGGTCGAAGGTCAGAAACGGATCGAGTTTTAATATGCCAAGCGAATCAGCAAAGAGAGCCAACAGGAAGTATTACCTACTGCATCGTCAAGAAGTTCTTGATCGTAGCAAGGTGTGGCACCGACTGCATCCAAGAGACAAGATGGCGGCGAGAATAAAAGACCGGGCGTGGCGCAGGAATCATCCCGGATACGATAAGATTCATTGCGATAAATATAACGCAAACAACCGAGAAAAGCGAAGATTATACGGCATCGCCTATCGTGCTAAAAATCTCGAAAAAATCAGAGAGGGTTACAGGGCTTACTATTCCGACCATAAATCTAAACGCATCGCAGATGCTCAAGAATATGCCAAAAGACATCCTGAAATGGCAAAAAGAAAAAGGGCGAGTAGAACTCATGCTCCTGGTTATGGGCATACCAGCAAAAAACACATAAACTCTCGATGGGAGATGTGGGGAAATAAATGCTGGATTTGTGGCAAAGATGCAACAACAACAGATCATGTTAAACCGATAAAAAAAGGAGGCTCGCATTGGCCGGCAAATTTGAGACCTGCTTGCGCCAAGTGCAACGCGTCTAAAAGCGCGAAGTGGGAAGGAGTAAAAACAGTTACGGAACTACAAAAACAAGGAGGGTTAAAATGCAAGTTATCAGCGGAAAAATTCAACAGGCTCAAAGCATCCTGATATATGGTCCTGAAGGTATAGGAAAATCAACGCTCGCCGCTCAGTTTCCTAAACCCGTATTCATCGATTGCGAGCGCGGAACAGGGTGGATGAATATCGACCGTATGCCGTGCAAGTCGTGGCAAGATATTATGGACGCCGTGAAGTACGTCAAGACCCAGAAGCACGATTACAAAACGGTTGTAATTGATAGTGCTGACTGGGCCGAGCGCGATTGCGTTCAGCACGTTTGCTCACAAGCTGGCAAATCCAGTCTCAGCGAATTCGATCATGGCAAAGGATATGTGAAACTTTCGGATGAGATAGAAAAGTTTCTTAATTCCCTGAATGCCTTAATTGATTCTGGGATGCACGTAGTCTTTATTGCTCATTCCTCAATTAAAAACCTCGACCTTCCGGATGAGGGCGGATCGTTCGACCATTACGAGATTTCCTGTAGTGGTCGGGTGGCTCCACTTCTTAAAGAGTGGGCGGCAGCCGTGCTTTTTATTAACTATAAAGTCCAAGTCACGGAAAGCGAAACAGGGAAGATGAAAGCCGTCGGCGGCCGCAAGCGCATCATCCACACCCAGCACACCGCGGCCTACGATGCCAAGAACCGCTGGGGGCTGCCCGACCAGATACCGTTTGAGTTGCCGTTTGACTTCGGGGTGTTTGCCAAGGTGCTCGGTGAGAACGTCAGCAAGCCGGTGGTTGAGAAGGTGGAACCCGCGCCGGTCCCCAAGGGAGTAGAGGAAATGCTCAAGACCGGACAGGCAACGAAGGTGGGACCCGTCAAGCCCGAAACCGAGGATATCCCCCCGCGGCTGGCAACACTCATGGAACTGTCCGGGGTGCTGGTGTCGGAATTGAAGGATTACTGCGAAGGAAAGTCATTCATACCAAAAGGAGGGAAACTGACGGAGATCAAATTGGTGGTATTGAACCAGATGATTCAAGATGCCAACTGGAACGTGGTGGTAGAGAAGATCAAATCAACAAGGAGTAAATAGTCATGAGTAAAGACTGGGACAGTCCGATTGATGAAGATGGTAGCGGCGGAAGTCCGTTACTTCCCGAAGGGGAATATCGACTTGCTACTAAGTCGCTGACCAAGGCCATATCAAAAGGCGCCAAGACGGATGGAGCGCCTCAAGCCAAGTTGGTGTTTATGGTGTACAACATCAACGATGACACCTATGCCAACAGGATCGGCACGGCATTCGATACCCTGACCCTGCATGACAGCACGTGGGGCATGGTGTGTGCGTTTTTCCGTGCCATCGGAGAGCGCAAACACGGCGAGACCATTACTCCCAAATGGGACGAAGTTCCTGGTGCCACCTGCAAGGCGGTGTTGGAACAGCACACCTATAACGGAAAGACGACCATGCAGGTCAAGAACTACCTGTTCCCGGCCGAGGGACCCGAGGAACCGGCTCCGGCAAACTTCGCGTAATATCAAGGGTGGCTACCGGCGTGCGGGCCTCCGGCGTGTGTTCCCTCCACGTTCCCGTGCCGGTAGTCCACCCGAGGGGGAATATGAACCGTCAATACTACAACAGCCTGGAATTCATCACGGTGAAACGTCGTAAGTGTAAATGCGGAGCGTTCTTCACGCCGATAACAGGGGATGAGGCGATTTGTTTTGATTGCCAATGCGAACACGATTGGCAGAAATCTCAGCACGAATTCGCAACCACAAAAAAAGAAAGAGGGAACGATTATGCCAACAACTGAAATTGATATGAGTGCCGAAATAAACAAAGGGATGAGCCAAGAGATAATGAGCGGGACGCTCGAACAAGCTGTTTCCGATTATAGGTTATTGCGGAAACGCAAAATCATCAAGGATGGCAAACTAAATTTGAAGTTACTCGCAAAGTATAAAAAAAGGCATATTGGCGGAATGGGTGTGAAGGATATACGGGATACTTATGTCTTCATTCATGGCGATAGTTTCAAGCGTGCATGGGAAATTGGCGACTTTGATGCCGATTGCGAGCGCGCCAGGAAACAGATAATCGAGGGACCGATAGCACCTGAGTAACATCATGGTTTTAAGAAACTACCAATCCGACGCCCTGAACGCGGTCTATGCCAAGTGGAAGGAGCACCGCAAGGTGTTGGTGTCGATGCCAACCGGATCCGGCAAGACCCATGTGTTTTCGCATATTGCGGCAAGGGAACACTCCGCCGGAAACAGAATTTTAATCCTTGCACACAGAGATGAGTTGATCCGTCAAGCTCAAGATAAACTCAAGGTTGCTACGGGTTTGGACTGTGGCATCGAGAAGGCCGAAGAAAACGCCAACGGACATAGAATCGTTGTTGGTTCTGTTCAGACCCTTATGCGTCCGAGCAGGTTGGAACGATTTGACCGCAACTACTTCGGTAAAATAATTATCGACGAGGCCCACCATTGCCTTGCCGACTCCTATCAGCGCATCCTTAATCACTTCCCGGATGCTTATGTATGCGGGGTATCAGCGACCCCGGATAGGGGCGACAAGAAGAACCTGGGCCAATACTTCGACGCCTTGGCCTACGAGTACAGTCTGCGTCAAGCCATAACTGATGGATGGCTGTGCCGGATTGTTGCCAAAACCCATCCGCTAAAGATCGACCTGTCCAGCGTCAGGATTACGGCCGGCGACTACAACGAGGGCGACCTTAGCAACGCCCTTGACCCCTACCTGCCCCGCATAGCCGAGGCGATCCCAACTGACCGCAAGACTCTCATCTTTACCCCGCTTTGTGTTACCGCTCGCAAGCTACAGGGCATCCTACATGATTCAGGGCGCCGAGCGTACTATGCCAGCGGCGAGGATAGGAGCCAGATGTCGGAATGGGAGGCTGATGGGCTCGGGTCGGTCATGCTCAATAGCCAACTCTTGAACGAGGGATATGACCACTCACCGATTGATTGCGTAATCGTACTTCGAGCAACCAAGAGCCGGCCATACTACGCCCAGATGATCGGGCGCGGGACCCGTCCGGGCAAGGATAATCTATTGATCCTTGACTTCCTCTGGCAGACGGCCAAACACGATCTATGCCATCCGTGCAACCTGATTGCCGAGTCCCCGGAAGTGGCTGATAAGATGCAGAAACGACAAGAGGAAGCCACCGGTCCGATGGACTTGGAGTTCATGGAGGATATGGCGAAACGGGATGTAATCAAGGAACGCGAGGAGGCTTTGGCCCGGGAACTAAGGAGTCAACGGCACAAGGAATCTCGTCTAATTGACCCGCTGGCCTACGCTGTTATGATTAAAGACGAGGGATTGGCCGAGTACGAACCGGTATTTGCATGGGAAGAACAGGCACCCACGGAGAATCAACTTCACTTATTGAAGCGATTTGGAATCAACTCGGCAAAGGTCAAGACTAAGGGGCACGCCAATCGCCTGTTGAACTGTGTTCTTGGCCGGAGCAAGAAGAAGATGGCGACACCAGGACAAGTCAGAACGCTGAACGATGCCGGTTATTATTCTGATCTGTCAAAATCAAGGGCAAGCGAGTTACTTGCGGAACTGTCGAGTAATTACTGGAGAGTTAAGTTCTAACAAAAAGGAAGTGTCTAATGTTTAATCTCCACCTACTCAACATCAAACTTCCGCCGCGCCAATCCCTGAAGATAATCCCGTTTGGCGACATCCACCGTGACGTGGAGCTTTGCGATACCGAACGCTGGCACAATTTTCTACGCCGTTGCCGCCATGAGGACGATGCCTTTACCTACTACATGCTCATGGGCGATCCTAACGACTTCGCCTCGACAAGCGAGCGCAAGATTTTACTCGACCCGAAGCTACACGATTCCACGGTTAAAAAACTCGACCGCATTGCCGACGCAGATACCGAGCGGTTTTTATCCGAAGTAAAGTTTATGAAGGGCAAGATGATTGGCGTGGTGGCCGGAAACCATCAATGGCACTTCCAAGACGGCTTCAATTCCGACCAGCATATTGCCGAGCAGTTAGGCTCGAAGTACCTTGGCGAAATATCTTATACCCGGTTAGCTTTGGAACAAAACGGACGCCATGTAGTTGTTGATATTGTCGCCGCACACGGCAAGGCTGGTGGGAAATGCGCCGGGACTACGATAAACCAAGTGGACGACCTGCGCCGTATCTTCCCTGTTGCCGACCTGTACTTTTGCGGACACGACCACAAGCGCGGTGTATGGCCTGAATCTACGCTGGTGGTGCAGATAAATAACCAGACAGGCGAAATGGCAGTCAAGCAGAAACGCCAACTTCTATGCCGGACAGGATCATTCCTACGCGGATACGTTGACGGCCAAGACAGTTATGTGTCCAATAGATACCTACGCCCCACCGAGCTTGGCACAATCAAACTTGAAGTGAAGATTAAACGGACGCGAAAAAACGATGCGGACTCTACAATGGCGGACATTCACGCTCATGTGTAATCGGCAATATAATGCTCACTATGTCCATTTTTCGTGGACTTATGGTGCATCAATGACCAAAACAGCATTATACTGAATACTAAATAGTGCCAAATTAGTAAAAAACTGTCAGAATTACCGCTCGGTAACAATAAACATGAATTGCACAATAAAACGGAGAAGTTTACCGAACGGTGTTATTGCCATAAGTATACACAAATGATGACTATTTTATATAGATTTACACAATAGAAGGAGCAACAGGTGAAACGAAAATATAAACAAGGCAACAAAGTCTACCACGACTTTATCGAAGATGGCGCTGTGAACGCCGACCATCTGCGGTGGTGCAAACGATGTCAGCAATGGATTCCTCCACCCGGCATACACACCTGCTTAGCCACGCCCGATGCGGTAAAAACTACTGCAAGTGCAGTAAAAACCGCTGTGCGGAAGATTGCAGAAAGAGACACATTGTGTCCTTCTACGCAAATTAAACTGCCGAAACACTGGAGCGAGATGCGTAAGGCTAAACCGAACAAACGGGCGGTTAAACCGAATAAGAAGGAGAAACGATGACCGACAAACAACAATTCCAGATGCTTGAGGACTTTGCCAATGATAGCTCAGTCGCCAAAGGCGGCCACATTCAAGTGACCGTAAGCGAATACTCCACACGGTTTGAGCCGAAGGATGGTCATGCGTGGTTCAAGCATGAGGATAGCAAGTTTCTCGACGAGATATTAACCGGGGCAAACCATTTCATGTATTGGCTACGACGCGAGGGATATGAAATCAAGAAAAGCAAAAAAGCCAAAGCAAACTGACTCTTGGATTCGCCAGTGGATATGGTGGATTAAGGACGAGGCGCGGGCAAGTACCAAGAAACGCAAGGATATAACCAAGGGTGTTGGTAACTTATAGGACATTTATAGGACATTATGAAAGACGGGCAGGATAGATTCACGGATGAGCGTCAGGTTAACCTGAATACGCCACATCGAGGTCGGGAGTTGGGCTGAATAAAGCCCAGCGTAACCTTGGAAACCCGGATTCTGAATAGGGGATGCATACCCGTTCCCGTCTTAATTTAAGGATGATATGACACCAACATGGCAAACTGACGACGGGCGCATCCAGCTTTATTGCGGCGATTGCCTGACGATCCTGCCGGAGATTGGCAAGGTAGATGCGGTGATTACTGATCCGCCGTATGGGATAGGACACAACAATATCGTTCCCGGCGGTCCGAGCAAGTTTCATTTAGCTAAGTTAACTCAATATAAGACTGTGAATTGGGATATAAAAAATCCAGACGTGATTAAATCGTGTGCCCTTTTTAAGGACTCTGTAATTTTTGGCGGAAATTATTACGCCGATGTTTTGCCTCTGTCTCGCGGGTGGGTAGTTTGGGATAAAAGGGCGAATGGAAGATATGCGGACGGAGAATTGATTTGGACAAACAAGGATGTTGCGCTTCAGATTTTTAGATACACATGGAGCGGAATGTTAAAACAAAAACCGGAAATACGTTATCACCCCACTCAAAAACCCGTTGAATTAATCGAACGTCTTTTGGTTGAATATTCCCCAACATCGGAAATCGTCCTCGACCCCTTTATGGGTTCCGGCACGACCGGAATCGCCTGCATCCGCACTGGCCGCAAGTTTATCGGCATTGAAATCTCACCAGAATACTTTGAGATTGCCAAGAACAGAATCAAGATCGAGTTGCAACAACAACTGTTAGCACTATGAAACCACCCAGCATCAAGCAGTATTGCCAATGCGGTCAACTCGTGGATTTAATACAAGGTAGGCACTTCCCGCGCCGGGGAACAGTCAAGGTGTGTCGCGAGTGCTGGACGAAGTTACAGGCATCCTATAAAACAGCACAGAGGATTACGAAAGAGATGCAAGGCGATTCGATTGTCAACAACCTTATGAACCAATTTGGGATGAAACCATGAGAGAGCGACTTCCAGACGTGCGCGAGTCATTGAATCACAAGCTGGTTCTTTGCCATCCGAAGCCATCCGGCAAGATCGAACGCTTGCACTTTTATCTAGTGATTGGAATGTATAGCGATGGCCGCCCAGCAGAACTTTTTATCACGGTGAACAAAGGCAACGATACCATCAGCGGATTCTGCAAGGTATTCGGAATCCTCATAAGCCTCTGCCTCCAAAGCGGAGTGCCACTCGAAAAACTATATGAAAAGCTGTCGCACCAGTCGTTTGAGCCAAGTGGGTTTACGGAAAACAAGGACATACCGAACTGCCAATCAGTTGTAGATTATGTCATGCAGTTTATGAAACAGCAGTTTATGTCACCAAAAGTAGCTATAATTGGTGACAATAACATGGCTCTGGAAGAACCGGAGAAGGACAAACACCTGTCGCGCCCGTGCGCCAAAGAGTAGGAATATTATGAAACATATAAAAATCGGCAAGTGCTGGGGATACGAACATAATAAAGCCATAGATTTGAATTTTGAAAAGAATAAGTTATGTACTCGTCGCATGATTGTTTTATACGAATCCGACTACCGCAAGCTGGTGAAGGCCGGGAAAGGGGAGGGATGACATGACCATCGAAAGCGGCAGTAAAATCACAATCGGCCTGTTAAATACGTCGCCAGAACCCGACGACCTGATCCGTGTCGCCAACCGGATTGTTGATAACATCTTTCTGGTAGGTGAGGCTGTCGAGACCGTGGCGCGATTCATTACGACAGCGGCAGAGCAGGAAGGCGTCGAACTGGAATGGGATAGCAAAGAACGAAAATTCAGGAGGGCAACATGAAACACCACGATTACCTGACTGGCTACAAAGCGACTGACGCGGACATGAAGTGCCAAGGTTTTCAATACGAGCTTGGCAAATGGTACAAGCAAAAAGGTGAAATAGAATTATGTAAAAAGGGGTTCCACTTCTGCCTTCATCCCAGTGGCCCTTGGGCGTATTACAACGATACAGGTACGCGCATATTCAAGGCGGAGGCGAAAGACGCATACGAGGAATATACTCCCGGCGCGGACTTAAAAATTGTTTGCCGGGAAATAAGGCTGACCGAAGAATTAAAGCCGACCGGCGACATGAACACCGGCTACAGTAACACCGGCTACAGGAACACCGGCAACAGGAACACCGGCAACAGGAACACCGGCGACATGAACACCGGCGACAGGAACACCGGCTACAGTAACACCGGCTACAGGAACACCGGCAACAGGAACACCGGCAACAGGAACACCGGCGACATGAACACCGGCGACGGGAATGCAACGGATTATAGCGGTGGGTTTTTCTGCCAGAAAGAGCCGCTTGTTGTATCGTTCGACAAGCAAACAAAATACACACGAAAAGAGTATTTTGACAAATATCCCGAATATAATCAACTTTTGGAGTTATTGGCGCAAGACGACGCATTTGATTACGGCAAATTCAAAACGTTTCCCGGCTGGACACTCAAGAAATGCAAAGAACTGCACCAGAAACATATTGCGGGAAGGGCAAAGAAATGACCGCCATGAAATTCAATCCAGACTACAAACCGACCATCGGCAAGAACCAGTGTGTCCATGGAAACCTGAAACGCAAGTGTGAGGTGTGCGAACTGGAGCGTGAGAACGCGGAGTTGCGAACGTGTCTTTCCAAGTTAATGAGCATACGAGTTCAAGAAAAGGGCGTGACCTTGCAGGAATTCCATAAATTGTATCAACGCACCGCTGCTATCGTGGAGAATAAACGCAAGATAAAAGAACTGCCTGAGTGGAGTCAATAAGGAGACACATGAAAATCAGCGGACAACTCAACGGTGTGGACGTGGAACCGACGTGCATTTATTGTGAGAGCAAACTTAAACCAGCTCCAACAGAATTAGGCTGGGTAAAAAAGGATCGTCTATCAGGAATATGTTTTGACTGCATTGAATCGTTAAACAAAACCATGCTCTCGATTAAAGCAATGCACCCCGAAGAACTACTCAAACCAAAGGTGGCGAAGGAACCCGCGCATACGACATGCGAGGGGTGCTTAAAGGATAACGGTTCGTTGACTTGTGGAAATTGTATTATGCCAAATGGCGAACATAAGAACTACACCTACGTCCTCAAAAATCAGGACGGAGAAACTTGCGATGGAGATTGTGAACCTTGTGGAGCCTGCGAAAGGGCTGTAAGTGACGCCCCTGTCCCGCCTCCTGCACATACGTCGTGTGTGGGGTGCAAGGACGAATACGATACTGACTATGCAGTAAATTGCAGAACCTGCCACGACTTCGATTACGTTGTTGCCAGACGAATGAACTACACCCCCGCCCCGCAGGTGGAACTGCAACCCTGTTTAGACATACGGAAGATAATCAAGAGTTATCTAAGAGCCAACGGGTTTGATGGATTATTTAATACCGATAATCCCTGTGGTTGTAAAACGAATGACCTTTGTCCCTGTGATGGAGACATGATGGACTGTCGCCCCGGTTATCTGGTGGACTGTGACAAAAATGACGATTGCGGTTGCGAAGGTCAAGGAACAGCACATTGGCATATTGAAACCAAGAAGCCCCCCGCCCCGCAGGACACGGGCGTGGTGCATCGTTCTTGTAAAGGTTGCGACTACGAAAAAGGACAACACCTAAATCCGTGTAATTCTTGTTGTGCCGATGATGGTGAGCGCAAGAACTACACCGCCCCGCAACCCGCACCGCATGTCACCTGTTACGGTTGTTCCCGCGCGATACATGACAACATGGAAACATGGTTGCTTGCAAATTGGTCGAAGGCTGACAGTAAATGCACCCATTGTTATTCTCCAAGCCAGCCCGATTTAGAAGGGCGCAAGAATTACACGCCCGCCCCGCAACCCGCGCCGTATGTACCGACTTACAGTTCCGCTAATCCAGTTGCGAGCAATTCGCTTTGCTATAATAAAGTATGCACGGATTGTTGTTCCAAGGATTGCTCTACTGGATTTGTGGCAAAGCAACCCGCGCCCAAGGTGACGGATGATGGATGGGATAATTCTATCGAAGGACTAAAAGCGCAATCAAAAGCATGGAGAGACACATATAACCTATGTAAATACATGGGCATGAGTGTGCTTTCAAGCTCTATCGGCCCAGCACTTGTTAAAGACTTCATCCGCTCCCTCGCGCAACGGGCAGGGGAGGAGAGGTACAGCGCCGAACAAGTGCGACAATGGATAGGGGGAAAGTTGATAGTCACCCTCTCTTGCCATGACGAAGAAGTTGGAAGATTTAACAGTATTGTCAATGGAATAGCCGACGAAGTGTTTGATCCGCAATCAGGCATCAAGGCGGTTACGGAAAGAAAGGGAGGGTGAGATGAAAAAACCAACCGTAAACGCTGTTTACGATTTTGCAGATAAAATCGCTAAAACCATGAAGGAAATTGGATCAAGTCATGTTTATTTTATTTTCCAACAGGCTTTTGATAAAAAGGGACTTATGTCTTGGCACGAAGTTATGAAAACTTTAGACGACATTATCAACCTGTGTAAAAAGAAAAATAGGACAAATAGCGGTCACCACCCGCGCCGACACGCGGCCTGGCCGGGGAGAGGGGGATAAATGAGAGACACGCAAAAGTATTGCACCAGTTGCGGCAGACCCATCCCTGATGGACAAGGCCGTTCCTGTTCCATGTGTTACGGCGATATGGATTATGGACGGGATGGATATGCTCGACGGGAGTACGAAGCTCAAGAACATCAAAGACAACAACAATCCGAGGAGGCCAAATGACCGCAGGAACAGGCAACAGGGATAAGGGCGGGAGTCCGTGCGATAGTTGCAAATGGACAAACATCGAATCCGGATGGTGTTGTTCTTGCGATTATCCAGATAGACTTAACTGGACACCCATCCCCGCGCCCGTCGGTGTGTGTTTGTGTGGCGAGTGCAGGCTAAAGGATTCTTGTGGACACGAACACGCGCCCGTCGGCGGGGGGCAGGGGGAGAATGAATTATTACGTTGCCCGTTTTGTAGTGGCGTTGCAAAGTTGCATCCAGAACATTTTGTCGCGTGTTACAACGGCGATAGCAGGTGTGGGGTTGAACCATGCACGATAGAACATAAGTCAGATGCCGAAGCGATTGAGGCGTGGAACCGCAGGGCGACTACCACGGCACCGGACATCATGGCGGTGCTGGAGGATGAGGGGTTGGCGGACAAATATGCAATGAGTGTTATTGGAATGAACTACGAATGGCAGGGGCGTATTAGAGCATACCGCGCCGCCGTGAAGGAGAGGATTAAGCATGTCTGAAAAATCATTAGACTGGAACTCACCAGTCGGCCCACACGCTAAGCCGGCAATACCTATGCCAAAGGAAATGCTGCCGATTCTTCCGGATACTGGACCGATCTGTCCATATAACCCAAACCATGATGACATGGAGAAGGCGTTACTGGCGGCTATGTTATGCCAGCCGGATATCACTATTCCGTATTGCCAATCTATCGGTTTGCGTGGTGGAGCATTTCAAGATTTAATGCACCGCAAGATTTACAAAGCCACATTAAATCAATTTGTTTTCAATAAGCACGTCGATCCTCTTTTGGTGTCAGAAATATCAGGAATACCACTATCTGTTTTCAACGAATTGTTATCCATTGAGTCCGAACCTACCCATGGCATTCATTATGCCGATATTGTCCATAACCAATACACTAAGCGGAAACTCGGAGAACTTGCGATTACCATACAGGATGAATCCAAGAACGGCAAGGACGTGTTTGATTCACTCTCCAATATCCAAAAGCGGCTTGATAAAATCAAGCCGGTTAATACCCAGCTAATTATCCGATCCCTGACTGACTTTGCCGACCTCGACATTGATCCTGCCAAGACGCTTCTGGGAAATCGCTTTCTATGCCGTGAGGGGGGTATGTTATTTGTAGGGCCATCCGGAGTGGGTAAGTCCAGCGCCAGCGTTCAACAGGATATTCTCTGGTCTTTGGGACAACCAGCGTTCGGAATATCGCCAGCCAAGCCGCTACGCATTGTTACCATCCAAGCCGAAAACGACGACGGGGATCTGACTGAAATGACACAGGGCATTATGGGTGGACTGGATTTGAGCGCGGAAGATCGAGAACAGGTGCGGAAAAATACATTCTACATCCTTGAGAAGTCCAAGACTGGCCCGGCATTTATGAGATTGGTGGAATCGGTGTTGCGCCGTACCAAACCCGATATCCTCCGCCTGGACCCGTTACAATCATACGTCGGTGGCGATACCAGCGACCCGGAAGTTATGTCCCTGTTTGTTCATACCGGATTGAACCCGCTATTACAAGAATACCAATGCGCTGTGATTGTCAACCATCATACACCAAAGACCAATAACCGGGACACATCAAAGTATAAGTCGTCCGACTGGCAATATGCCGGCGCCGGGTCCGCTGTTCTGACGAACTGGGCCCGGGCGGTAATCATCGTAGACCCATGCAAGGACAATATCAGCCTGTTCCGGTTCATAGCCGCCAAACGTGCATACCGAATTGGATGGAAAGACCAGAATGAGCAAGGAACCATGTTCCAGTATTTCAAGCACGCACGGGAATATGGCGTGATATTCTGGGCGGATGCCAGTCCGGATGAAGTAACATTGAGCGCGAGTGCACCAGTTACGAAATTTGACCTATTAGAACTGGTGCCCGAGAAGGACCCGATACCGAAAGAGGAGTTGATTGCCAAGGCCAAGATTGCCGGGATCGGAAGAAATAAGGCGTGGCAGTTTGTGAATATGCTTTGCGCTGACAAGGATCTTTACATCTGGAAAGTGCCGCGGCCGGGCATGGCGGCACGGGTGGACTTGGCGAGGGTGGCGCAGCCTGAATTGAAACTGGAAGTCTGATTCCCGCCGTTACATCCCACGAAACGACATAGAAAAATCACCAGCGCCAGGTCTTTTTGGCCTCTGGTTCTGGTGTTGGCTCTGGCGCCGCCGAGGGAAACTGCTCCCGGGTCTGCCGTTCACGGTACGCCATACCCCGGGCATGGCGCCAGTCCTTCCACCGTTTCAAAGCCGCGGCACGGCACACCTCGGGGTCCTTACTGTGCCGGCCGCCCTTAGCCGACCGGCAGAGCATGACCTTGTGGTGGTCCTGGCCGCACTTGTCGCAAATCACTGGTTCCATAAGATTTCCGCTCCTTCTGATAGCTTTTTTAATCGGCACTTGTTTTCACCCTGCACCCCACCAAATCCGCACGCACAATCCAGATCACCGCACAGGGCCAGCCATAGGCGCTGGACCTGCCGGCGGGTCAATCGGTAGTCCTTGCTACTGGCCCGGGCGGTGGTCTGGTGGATGTTATTTTGGAATGTAAAATTCATTACCCCTCTATCTCGGCAAGAGTTGCTTTAAGTTGATCTGCTATGGCTTTCCATTCTCTTTCTTCTTGAGTATTGGATACGATTGCATCCCGAATGGATTGACATACTGCCAATAAATTAGGAGCAATAGAAATAAGCAAGGCGTTTGCCGCAGACTCTCCGCTGGGACGCCAGTCGTCAATTTCACAAACACAACACCCTTTATGTGCGTCTCGCGGGAGTGGATTAACCTGGGTTACAGCCAACGGCAAATCTGTCGCTATTTCAACTTTCCATGGACCTGGTGTGTGTTTTGACTTCATATTGTCATTATCTCCTGTTGGTACTCTCTGAATAGGTCGGTTTTTACCTCATCCCTGACGCCCTGATGGGCCTCAAGGATGCGTTCGTCCCGGGCCAATATCCGCTTTGTGCCGGAAAGACAACTCCGATCCTTGGGCATCCTGGGCGTCTTCATCGTCTTTTTGCATGGTTTCCTCCATTTTTGCCGTTAAATCCCATGGTTTCACTCACTTTTTACACCAAATTGAGGCCGGTGTGTCGGGTTGGGCTCTGGTCCAGCCTCCCCAGACCAGGTCCAAGACGCGGCACACCGGCACGCAAATTAAGTCAAGGCCAGCCACAGCAGACAGGCCAGTCCAATGACTGCCAGCCAGCAGACAAGAGCGTTGTATAGGGTTGCGAGCATGTTTTTCCCCTTGTTGCGTCGCGTGTTTCGGCCTGTAAATCGTGCCGGTGTTTCGGGCGCTGATCCGGCGAGCGCCTGGACGTTGTTATTCGCAAATCAATTCAGTCGTCGGGTGCAAAGCGTAACTTTTGCGGAACTGACGACGGGCGGCGCGAGGCGATACCGACTCGACGCGTTTATTGGTTTTGCGATCATCATTTTCGCTTCCGTCGGCTTTCTTGGCTGTCCTAATCATATATGCTGTCATGTTTCTTTCTCCTTCTGCCGCCATTGGCTGACGGCGGGCCGGGTTAATTCGTCTGATCCGGTTTGACAAAAATAGCTCCCTGTCTGTGATAGCATGATAAAAACCTCTCTGCCTTCTGATTCCACGGTGGACGCTGATTTATGTCAACGGATTTGCGCCATATCAGTTTTGCGCTCTTAAACATCCAGCATTTTCCCTCGGCTGAATGGCCTTGCTGGTTATAAAAATCATCATGGCATCCGCAACAATGTTTCTGTTTTTCGTAGTCTCTCATATTCATCAGTTTATTTATCCTTTATTTTTAAGTCTATTAAATCTATCATTATCAACCATAAAGCAAAAAGATTTTGAGTGTTATCATCCCAAAACTCATTTCTTTCAGGGCACCAGTTCAATTGTGCACCAGTAGGGGTTTTTATTAAACGCGGCAATATGTTTTCCCTGAAATATTCGTGAGATTCTATTTTGCTTTTCATGTTTTATCGTGCTCCCAACACCATCCAAGGCGTATTAAATTCCGTGTTTTTGTATTCTATTCTAAAGGCGCAAACATCATTGCTGGCTTGTCGTCTTTCGCGCAATCGGCATAAAGCCGCATCAATGTTTTTTGTTGTGCGTGGCAATGGCTTTCCATTATAAGTCAAACGATATTTATACATTTTTCCTCCTCCATCCGCCGCGGGCCGGGGTTGCGTTATTGGTTATATCCCTGCCCCGGCATAGATTGCCCGTGTTTCGGAAACGATAAATCCTTGCTCTTGTCTGGCGCGTGCTCGCTCCGTTTTCAGATCTTTGCGCCATGTGCCCGGCTCCCGATTGCTCAAGATGTCGCAAAGACAACCCCAGCATTTTGATTTTGCGGCCTTGATATGCACGCCGCATCCAGCGCGGCATTTATGGACATATCTTCCAACTGGTTTGATTCTGTAACTCATTGTGTCCCCCTTTGGCCTGTTGGCCGGTTGTTATGTTATGCCCAAAAATATCTACAAGCTGTTTGCCCGATTGCCGGACTGATCTCATATACTGCATACCGGCCGGCCATAGCGTGCAGTCCCGGCGTATGCAATTCGCAAGCCGCCCTTGCTGCTGCTCCATTGTCCCATTGTGTTAATATACCGGCTTTGCGTAATCGTTTGCTTACCCTCCGCGCTTCTGTGATATTCACAACTCCCCGTTGCGGTTGCGGTTTCGTAGCGTTATACTCTCTCAATCCTGTAATGATCCGTCCGTTGCATATCCGTGCGCTCTACGATCTGCCAGCGCCAGCCGTCAGATACACATGTGCCGATCTTACGGGCTGATCCGCTCTTAATCGCCTTGGTCGCCGTCTGTCTCTTGATGATACTCATGTCCGTCCCTCCTGTTTGGGTTGCGGTTGCGTTAATTGCCAAAACTTTGCGTGCCACCCGCGCGCCTGTATCTATTGATACAATTTCTTAAGGATTGTTTGCGCATTTTTCGGACCAGTCCGTAACCCGACAAATACGCCTTTTTTTGCTCCGAAGTATATGCCGCAAAATCCCTCACTGGTGTTAGGCCGCACTGTTTATCTATTTGGCCAAATTTGATATAGTCTTCTGTTTTCATGACATAGAGTATAGCTTAAACCGTGCCAAGTTACAAAGCAAACCCGATATTGTCAATGCCGGATTGATTATGTTTATTATAGTAGACAAGTTATTGGATTATTGAGACGTGAAAACCTTGTTATATATCAGAATTGAGAATCAGGATTGAGAAGTCCGACTCAAGTCCACGCGGGCGCAAGTGCCTGAGCGTGGGACATGATGGCTCAGAACGCTATTGGCGCCGGGCTCCGGGATAGATCCACGCGGGATCGTGTGCCTGGGCGCCGGACACGGATAACACACAAATTTTTACTGATGATTAACGCCTTGATCATTTTTCCCGTCTTAATTAATCCTACACCAGCCGCACGAGTAAGCACGATAAGTTCGTTTTTAGGGATTGCCCGATCTGCCGGCACCAGAGCAAATACCGCCTCCATTCCTCGTTTTTTGATTTGTGCCCGGACTGCAATCCAGTGTTGCTTTTTTACTTCTTTACGTTTCCGCGCCTCGGCGTACCATTGTGCCGCCTGCGTATCCTCGCGCGCTTCTTTGCCGGTCTCTTGACGCGCTTCCCAATGGATGGTCCGATGACAATGAGCACACACTGCTATACAGCCCGGTATCTCTTCAATCGTCGTTCCTCGACAGTATTGAGTGAGGTAACGCAATGGTTTTTGGACGCTGATCCTGTTTTTGATGTGATGGTATTCCATTATGTAATAAGGATAAGTTCCGCCGCACCGGGTACATGGTTTATCTTTACCGACGGTATAGAGGTTTTGGTTGATGTCGTTTTGCGGACTGGTTGCTTCATTCATAATCTAATCTCCTACAGATTGCCCCGCGCGCGCGTCCGGGTAAGAAGTGCCAGACGGTAGGCGCCGGCAGACCGTCCACGCGGCGGAGCTGTGTTTAATCATGGGGTTTATGGCTTCTTACTTCCATGGTTAAGAGTAAATCATAATTTCAGTAATCTGTCAAGCTTTATTTTCGATTATTTTCATGCTGTTTCGCCGCTATGTAATTCGGGGTTTTATATAACGCCTTTTCAAAATGCTTGAGATAAGTATAGGTTGTCCTTAACTCCTTAATAATCAGCACACTTGCTACTATTCCCGGGTCGCTTTTTGCCTATTCAAATAGTCTATTCAAACCTCTTTTACTCTCTTTTTTCTTAATAGTACCTGTTTTTCCTGCCTCTTTTTACATAACTCATTGACTATTAACTATCTAATAGGGGTTTGCACGGGCTGTTTGTCTTACTTATCTTGATTATTATATAACTTGTTAATTATTAATCACTTCCAAGACCCTCACGGCCATTCAAACCCACTCATACAAGGCGTAATTAATGGGTTGCCAAACGTAGTAGTAAGGACACGTATAAGGTATTATATATATATATCTATATATATATAATACCTTAAGTGTACTTACGTTCGGTAATGTTTGAGGCTTTACCGGGCACCACTTCCGGAAATCAATCAAAGCCTCCGAGTCCGGAAAAAAGTCAAAATCGCCCATCCGTGTCAGTAATCCCATTGCCGACCGGGTAGACCATAGTCAGGATCAACAAGGCGCAACGCAAACCCGTAACCCATACCCAGACAAGGGCGCCGTATTTGCAATCGATCGTCGGGCATCGTCAGGGAGTATAACGATCTTGCCAAAAAGTATAACGATCTTGCTGTCTGGTCAGGTATGGTTACGCGTATTCAACAACTCCAGCATTCGCACGCTCGGCCAAAATACTGATTAAACATAGTTATTAACAGGATTGGTAGACATAAGTGATCTTATGCGACGTGCCAAAGGGTGGGGGGAGACCCCTTTCGTTTGGGTCCCATCCACTATATATCATCCCAACGAGTACCTCAATCAAAATCGGTTTTGTCCACTGGGATTTTTTTTAGAAAAAACAGGCTTGACATACTGGTAGCATTGTGTCATACTGCTCAAATCAGGAATTATTATGAAGCTGTGTAAAAAATGCAACACATCAAAACACTCCTACGAGTTCTATTCAAATCCGCGATCACTTTCTGGATTGAGCAGTATATGCTGTGAGTGCTGTAAGGCCAGCAACGAAAAATGGAAAAAAAATAATCCAAAAAAGATTTTAGAATATAGGAAGAATAGGGATATTAAGCGCCAAGCACTCCGTGTTGAGCGATATAAGCAAAGCCCCGAGTTAAAAAGGAAGATTGCCAAAGAGTACAGAAGAAAAAACCATCAAAAAGTTAAATGTTGGGTAAAAAAGGCTTGCGAAAAACAAGAGATGATGCGACTCATAAAACTCAGATCGGCGTTTCTTTCTGGTGATTATGGACGCCCGTATGCTAATATTTATTGTGGTGGACCTTCTGATAAACAACGCAAGGGTAACATCAAAACGCAGTTAGTCTGGGCGCAATCTTTCAGACTTCAGAAGCAGAAAAAGACTCCTGTTTACGACCCAGTGAAGCAGAAAGCATATTCCTTGGCAAACCGAGAAAGGGATAGAGCAAAACGCAATAAGCGGAAATCCAAATACCGCGAGAATGCAAACGACTCCAAAAGGCTTTCAAGGCGCATGTCCGGCGCGATAAGTAGGTCTCTTTGCGGCACGAAGGCCGGCCGCCACTGGGAAACACTTGTTGGATATACCCTTAATGACTTAAAAAAGCACCTAGAATCCCTTTGGGCGCCCGGGATGAACTGGAAAAATCGCGGGATAAATGGGTGGCATATTGACCATGTTTTTCCGGAATCGAGGCTTGTTATCGACGGCCCCGACGATCCGACGTTCAGATTTTGCTGGAGTCTCGACAATTTGCAACCGCTATGGAGTGATGACAACATCCAAAAGGCCGATTCGGTAGCATAACCCAAAGGAGGTATCATGACCCCATCCGAACCACTGAACAGTACACCCTGGGAAAAGTTTGCACAACTGATTGCCAAGAACACAAAGCCGTCGGTAGCGTATGAGGAAGTCTACGGCAAGGTGGAGCGCAAAAAGCTATGGGCCGGGTGGAACAGGTTGATCCACCATCCAAGAATGATTGAGCGGGTGCGGTATCTGACGAAGGACAATCGCAATCCGATGTTTGAGGAAACAGTTGAGAGCACAGGCAGCGAAGAAATCAATTTGAAGTCAGTGATAAAGACGTGCAGGGCGATCATTGACGGAGATTACAAGACACCGGACAAACTATCCGCAATAAACACATTAAACAAGCTCGGCGTATTCGACAACGAGACCAAGGACGACGGGAAGCGGATGGATCCAAGTGCACTGTGCGAGTATCTGGCGAGTTTCAGGGGAGCACCGGCGAAGGAGTTGAGCAGGATACCCGGGGGACTGAAGGGGCTGATGGTGAGGTTGATGGAGTTGACGGGGGCGAGTGCATTGCAGTTGATAGCGGTACTGGGCGAGGATGTTCACGAACCTTTGGAGGCACAAATACCCGCACTATGTGCCCCGAAACCAGAAGATTCAAAGCCTTCAGAATCCAAACCACTCGACTTTGAGGAGGAACCCGATGAAGATGAAGAAGACCGGAATGCGGTGGAAGATGATGAAACGCTTGTTGAGACTATCAAGGCTTCGCCGACTGAACCGGAAGAGATGAGTCCCGAGATGCGGGAGCGGTTGGCCCCGGCATTGGAGTATGCGGGGGCCGGGAAGGTGGAGTTTTGACCCAAGACCTGACCAAAGGAACTGCAAGGTTCACGGTGGACAACTGTCCACTGATGCAGGTGCAGAACTGGTCCATGCCGGAACTGTATGACTGGCAAGAGGAGATCATTGAGAACGTGTCAAAGCCCGGGTCTCGGGTGGTGGTGAGCACGAACAATGAGAGTGGCAAGACGCGGATATTGGTGCCGTTAGTGGGTCTGAGTGTCATGGCGGCGTTCCCCGGGGCGACCGTATTCAGCACCGCCGGCGCCGAGGAGCAGGTCAGAGGCCAGTTATTCAAGTATCTGGCGGGAATAATCCGGCCATACGATAAGGCCGGATGGAGTCTATCTGCAAGTGATCTTACGGTAACGGCACCCAAGGTTAAAGGCCTCAAAAGCCGCTGGATTTCGAGGGTGCCGCGAGATGCTCTGACGATCGAGGGATATCACGGCGGGTGGGAGAAGGACGACCGGAATGTATGGCGCTGGTGTCCCGTATGTGTGATAATTGACGAGGCCAAGAGCGTCAGCCAGGAAGTATTCGAGGCCGCATGGCGGATTGACCCCGACTTCCTGTTCGTGATTTCAACGCCCGGCGAGGATTCCGGCCCGTTTTTCGATGCCGTGGACCCCGATACCCTGGATGGTGGCGTAAAGAAGGATCCCACCGGCTTGTGGCATTACCGGCGGAAGATAAGTTGGCGCGAATGCCCGCACCTGCTTACTCCGGACAAGATCGGCCGGCGCGAGAAGTTGATCGAGAAGTTCGGGCCCCGATCGAGCTTCATTAAGAGCTTCCTTGAAGGCGAATTCCAAAGGCAGACGGATGAGAATAACGTCTTTACCGACACCGATATTGAGCGGGTGAAGGCGGCAATGAAACCCAGACCGGATTACAGTCCTGGCAAGAAATTCGCCGGGTTGGAGTTTTCCGGCGGCGGCGATGAGCAACCGATAATGATTCTCGATGGCAATAAGGTGGTGTATGAGAAGGTATGGCGCGAGGAGGACACGGATAAGCTGGCACAGGGTTTCCTGGTTGACTTGAAACGGTTTGAGGTTGATGCCCGTAACTGTGTTGCGGATAATGGTGGCATAGGTCAGGCCATCATTGACAACATGGAGGCCAAGGGTTACCGCGGCATAGAGCGGTACATGAACCAGCAGGAGTCCGTGAGCAGGCATGAGTACGCCGACCGCATGACCGAGGATCACTACCGATTCAAGGAAATGCTGAGACTCCATCCGGAGATCCAGTTGCCGGACGATCCCGTGCTGCTGAAACAACTACGGCAACGCAGGTTCCATATTGACGACCATAACCGGGTGAAGTTACAACCGAAAAAGGATCATCGGAAACGGACTGGTGAGAGTCCGGATAGGTTGGATGCCCTGATAATGCTGTTCAGCCGGTGGCGCCCACCCGTACCAATCAAGAAACAGGAAGGATATCATTCCGTACTGGAGGAGGAGGCGCGTAAAAAGCATGGTGGTATGTCGTTTGGCTGGATTAAACCGCAGGAGTCCATGGGTCAGATGATGAGGAAACATTTGGTAAATAAAAAATAAGTCTTGACATTCTCTCCGATTTGTGCCATTCTGTCCCTATCTAAGAAAAAATAGGTACTTTTTGGCACACATGGCACCATCAAACACAGACGCGACTGTGGCGGCATTTCGAGACGAGTTCCAGATCTCCTTTACGTATTGCCAGTCTCACTTTGAACTTGCCGCCCGTCATATTGCCCTTTGGCGTGGCAAGAAGCCCTGGCAACTAGACGGCACCTCGACCCAGGCCATGCTCAATATGGCGTTCGGGATTTGTCAGGATCGATCCCCGCGCCTCAAGAAGAATATTTTTGGGGGTGAGGATTTTCTTTCACTTGAGTCCATCCATCCCCGCTACGATTCCGGCAGGGAACAGGCCGAGGCTTGGATTCGTAACCTCTACCGCGACGAAAGCCAGTTAAATATCCTTGCCGAGATCGAACCTACCCTGCAATCCGCCACGATCACAGGAACCGGATACCGGATGCCGTTTGCCCGTAAGACCAAGGATGGTCGTTGGCAGATAAGCGAACGCGATATCGACTTCTTCCAGATCCTTCCGGCACCCGTGGGTGGCCGCATCAACCCGCAGGACACCAACAGCGACGATTGCCTGCCGTACTTCTTCTATGTTGATTGGATGACCGATGACCAGATCAAGGCGTTGAGTAAGTATCCCGGGTACGTGAAGGATCAGGCAGAAAAGTGCATGGCGTCCGCAGTTAATAATATCGGGTCAATTGATAACCAGTATCAGGAACTATTTCAAGTCATTGGCGGAGTGGATTACGGGGTTGGCAAGAACAGTTGGCGCACCCAGATGAACGATACCGAACGCGGCAAGAAGAATGGTCGGCGCAGGGTAGTCCATTGGATGCGACGCGATAAATGGATTATCATTGCACAGGATACCTATAGGATTTACGAAGGCGACCCGCCAATGGGCAAAGGAACACTTGGACTTACCCAGTGGCGCCTGACAAATGACTTCTCCAACTGGTTCGGTATCGGGTCCTTGGAGATGGTCGAGGATCTGATTATTGCCGTATTGCTGAACTTTAATTACCGACTTGACCACTTGGGCCGTGTCATGTTCCCGACCAAGTGGATTCGATCGGATGTCATGGGCGGTCGTCCTGAGTCTGATTTCTACGATCGCCCGTATGCCATCCATGAATTCCCGATGAGTGTCCAGCGGATTACCGATGCCGTTAATTATGACCGGGCCCCGGAGATCAGCGATCAGACCTTCATCGAGGAAGATAGACTCAAAGCCATGATTGAGGCGGTAAATGGTGCTCCTAATTACTCCGAGGCCATGGGAAAGAGCCATGGAATCGGTGCGTCGGCCACCGGCGCCGTCAGTTTCATCAACCAGGTCGCCGGCAGGGTTGAGGCCGAAAGCCTGCTGCTGGAGTACGGTGGACTGGCGCAGGGCGCGCGGTTGCTGTTGATGCTGGCCGATAAATACATCAACGACGAGGAGTTCATCCGGACTCCAAAGAGTCAGAATGGCACAGGTTGGATGGTAATTGACCCCGATTACCTGACTGACGGATATATCGTCAAGACCCATGGCACGAAGAATACAGCCGACCAGGAACAGGCGTTCCAGCGGATGATGGCCTTGTATCCCATGTGGAACCAAGACCCGCAGATTGACCCGTATGAGTTCAAGAGAGCCGTGGCCGACGCCTCGGGAGTGCCTAATTTAACCAAAGTAGTCATGCCCCCGCAACCCGAGAATACTCCTCTCGGGGGCCCGCCCCAAGATTCGGCGGCGGCGCAAGGGGGCCTGGCCAGCCCTCAGTCATTTAGTGGTCGGGCGAGAACGGCGCGGGAAACAACGGCTCCACGTCCGGTACCTGCAAACGCGGCAATGTAGATTTGTCTTGACATTTTAACCAAACTGTGCCATAGTGACACAATCAAAGGAATAATAGGGTCAATTTGACCCTATCAAGGAGAAACAGAATGAAATCCAAATATTTTTTAGCATTGGCGTTGGCGGCGATTTGTGTGCCTGGATTTTCACAGGATGTAACCAGAAGCCGCAATATGTCTACCGATCAACCGGTGAATGGATATTTTTTAACCACAGATGGTAGGTGGAATAAGTGGTCGCCATCATCCATTGCGTTGCCTGCCGGCACGGTTCTGGAGGCAGTTGATTATAGTGCGGCTACAAATGGAAATGCGGCTAATATCGCAAGCGGAAATCTTGCCCTTGCTCGTGTCACAAACGCCATGGCAACCGCTGGGTCGACAATAGGTGGAAACATTCCCAAAGCGGCAATCACAAACGCCATTGCTACCACAGTAATTCCCAAAGTGGGTATAACGAACGCTTTGGCGAGTGCTGGTTCTGCAATTGGAGGAGACATTCCGATAGCGGCCATAACCAATGCGCTTGGTATTCCGTTGGTGTTCATAGTGACGAATAGGTCAACTTTAATGACGAACATTTCTTACTACTCACCCGCTGGTGTAATGACGAATAATGTCGTAACAGAGTAATTGATAATCATGGAAATCTTTCACCAGAAGGACACGACGGTAATCCATCGGGAGATTGATGGGTTGCAGAAGTATTTGCAGAGGCTGGTGGCCGACAAGGAGGTTTTAGTCGAGGACTTAAAAGGGTATGAGACCGAAGGGTATGAATTTTTCAAGACGCGAGTGCTTCCGAAGGAACTTGTCAGGGTTGCCATGTTGCGGATGGGGGTGGATGCCGGACAGGTTGGGCAACACGACCAACTTAAAGGCCAGTTCCTCGAAGCCGAAATGCTGATGCGGAACAAGGAAAATATCGAACGCGACATATCCGTTATCAGTCGCAAAATTTCAGAGTCTAACGAGAAGATAGAGCAGTTGAAGAAGAAGTTTCACAAACAAACGGAGAAATAACCATGGATGCCAACACCGAAGCTATTCTTAGCGGACAACCTGCTTCCATCGTTGCCGCACCCGTCGCTACACCAGCGCCGGCAACACCCATTTCCATAACTCCCGCCCCGGATGCTGGCAACCCACCGGCCCCAGCACCCGTGCAAGCGGAAGCGCAACCCGCACCGACCGCAACACCGGCAGTTCCCGCCCCCGTACCAGGGCAAGCGAGTCCTGCAATCAGCGACGAACAATTGCTGAATGCCGCCGGATTAACGGAAAGCCCGGACAAAAAACTCAGTCGCTTGGAACGCGACCATTCGGCTTCCAGCAAGGAAGCCCGTAGACTACTGGAGTTTTCTAAGGGTCTCGAAGATGTCCTGAAAGAACAGGGTGTCGATATTGCCAAGGACGAACAAGGCAAACCTGTCGGGTTGGTTGCAGGTAAGAAATACTCGAAGGATGCCGCCGCCCTTGATATCAAGGTAAAAGACCTGCCTGACGAAATTCAGGCATTGTTTGAGACGGAGCCACAGAAGGCCGTTGATTTCATCGTCGATAAGGCGAAAAAATCACTGACCAAAGTTGTTCCAACACTCGACAAGATCATAACGCCATTGTCTCCTGAACGACATGAAACGGCTGTGAATTATCTGGCCGACATGAAGTGGGAGACAGGTGATGCGAAGTTTCCGGGGTTGGCCGCCAATCGGAAACTGATCGAACAGATGATTAACGCACCGTCCGGCTCAAAAGCCCTGAAAGAATTCTACAATCAGGACCCTGAGACGGCACTTGCGTTGCTGAATCTGCAACTCGATCATGCCCGCGCTCATATTATCGAGCAAGGGAAAAAGGCCGCGGAAACCATTGAAGCCAAGCGGAAGTCCGCTGAATTGAACCCACAACCCCTGCCGGCTGGCGGTGGCGTACCGAGCATAGGCGGAGAATCGGAAGGTGATCTTGCCTCGCAGGTGGCCCATGCCAAACTGGGGTATTAACCGATAACGAATAATTTGGAGAAAAAACATGAGTGTATTAACAGGAAATGTAAGGACCGATCAGGTTCTTGCCGCCAAGGTTCCCGTCTATATGCGGGAACAGATTGACATGCTTGATTCTGAACGCGCCTTTTTTGAGTACCTTACCCGTCAATTCAGAGGAATGAAGGGTATTGAATCCATGAAGTATAACTTCTTGGAAATGCGTTCGTATCCGCGTTTTATGACGTGCAACGCTATCAGCGCCGCCGCTGCTACCGTCGTACTTGTCGATAATCCGACTTACGCGCATACCGATCAGTTGATCTATAATACCCGAACCCAGGAACACTACCTGATGAATGAAGTCACTGGTGGAACTGGTAATGCGGCGGGAATTACTGTTCTTAATCTGAACGGTTCCAGTGGTATCACGACCGCGACGGCAGTTGGTGACATTCTGCAAATCGGGCCCGAGGCCCATGCGGAAGGTGAAGATGTTCCTGCCGCGTATAGCAATACGCCCACGGAACGGTTCACGTATCTGTTCCAGCACGACAAACGCCGGGCGAATACGGACATTCAGGCCAGGACCAAGGAATACGGCACAAAGCAGTTGATCCTTGATCGGAAACAGTTCTGGGTGGATGAGATGCGTGCGCTGGCTATGTTGCTCTACACGGGCAAACAAAGCCGTGAAGTAACAAGCACGGGTGGTCCTCGTCGTCATGCGATGAGCGGTATCATGGAACAGATCACGTCCAACGTGGTTGACTTTGATGGCGTTCCCGGGGCTATGACCCTGGCGTCAGTTGGTGAAATGCTTCGTCTGACGATGAATCATTCCGCCAGTTCGACCACAAAGGTCGGTGTCTGTGGCCAGAACGCATGGTCTGGTATCTCTGCGATGCCGGCCGCGGCTATCAGGACAACGGTTACTGAGACCGCGTGGGGCAAGAAACTCAATACGCTGATTACTCCCTTCGGCACGCTGTCGATCGGGTATGACTCGATGTTGAGTGCGGAAAATGGTATGTCCGACAAGTTCTTCGTGCTCGATCCGAGTTACGTTGAACGGTTGCAAATGACCGGTCTTGAGACCCACCTGCTACTGAATATCCAGAATTCTGATGATATTCACAACCAGGTTGACGTCATTACCGGCACGGATGGTATCCGGTTGGGTCTGGAAGAACTGCACGCGCAGGCTGAGAACATCAGCTAATAACAATGTTTCACTGGACGAGGCAATCCCTCGTCCAGATGGAACAAAAACAAGGAGAAACAGGGTATGGCGAAAGGACGTTATCAATACTATCCGGTGATTCAAAACTCGGAAAAGGCTAAGTTCAACAGGTCGTTCGTGTATATAAACTTACGCGAGTGGACGGATCCTTCTGGAAAGTATCAGGCAG
>Ga0180732_1000600_pt1 | contig 28763 bp, 27 predicted proteins | sample KR11_01MetaG_FD_148674 | JGI IMG/M metagenome (GOLD analysis project Ga0180732, IMG submission 148674) | Groundwater microbial communities from the Olkiluoto Island deep subsurface site, Finland - KR11_0.1 MetaG | ecosystem: Environmental > Aquatic > Deep subsurface > Groundwater | place... | reverse complement strand
AAATCAAAACTTAGAAGGATTGATTTAGAAGATACTCTTTTTATTGTTATCTCCAAGTCTGGCACAACAGTTGAAACAGTCTCTATTTTTAAATATATCAACTCACTCGTTACAGTGGACAAAAACAATACTGTAGTCATTACGGAGTACGATTCTAAATTGAACTTTTACGCGCAAAGTAATGGAATGAAAACATTTGAAATTCCAAAAGATGTAGGCGGAAGGTTTTCTGTCTTTACTGCTGTAGGGCTGCTTCCACTTGCTATTGTAGGCATTGATATTGATGAACTTTTAGCCGGAACAAAAGATATTTATAACTCATTTTTTAACAAAGAGTTATTTTACGAGAGAATTCTGAGAAAAGCGAGATTTTTTACAGAGTATAAAACTAAATTTAATGTAAATGTTGTTTTCTCTTACTCTTCGCGTTTAGAAGGTTTTAACAAATGGTATATCCAGTTGTGGGGAGAAAGTTTAGGGAAAATGGATTGTAACTTTACAAGACAGGGGATTACACCGATAGGTATTATCGGGCCGATAGATCAGCACTCATTTTTACAGCTTATTGTAGGCGGAACGCGTGATAAAACTGTGACCGTCATCAAGCTAGAAGATTTTGACAATCATCTTAAAATTCCTGCGATAAACCTTGCGGGACTCGAAGAGTTGAATTATCTTGATAATGTTGAATTTTCCTCACTTATAAATATGCAGGCAGATGCAACAATAGAGTCAATCAATAGCTTTAGAGATATTCCTTGCGATGTCATTACAATTACAGGTGTTAATGAGAGAGCAATTGCAAGTCTAATGTATGAGTATGAACTTTTAACATCAGCATGTGCAAAATTTATGTATATAAATGCGTACGATCAGCCGGGTGTTGAAAGCGGAAAGATTATTCTCAAAGAGAAATTAGCAAAAAAATAATTTTTGAGAATTATGTGCAGTAACTGTATGCTTCTTTCGCATTTATGCGAAAAGCTTTAGGGGATTGCAAAGGACAGAACTGTCCTTGCCGCTCAAACGGATGGATTCGTTTGAGAGCTTAACATTAACGTATTACGTGTCCTACAAATTTACTCATGTTATCCATTATTTCTCCGCCTTTTCTAAAACTTAGTCCGCAAGCTTCATAAGCAAAAAATACTCCGGCTTGATATTTCACACCTTGCGAATCTTTAGCAAAATCTACATATTCTTGATAAACTTTTTTATAGTTTCCGTAAGGTCCGTCATTTTGAGCACCTATGCTCTCGTCTGCGTTTATTACTTTCGTATTTGCACCTTCTCTGCCAAAAACTGTTTTTTCAACCTGTTTGATGCCCTTAAGCGGCTCAAAAGAGGTTTTTAAAAGGTATGGAGAATCTGGAAAAAGATCGCAGAGTATTTTCATCATTCCTTTGGATTGAAAGAGTAAAGTATAGGCAGGGTTAATGATAATAGCTTTTTGATTCTCCATGATGTTTGTAAGAATTGTGGCAAGCTCAGGTTCGTCTATCGCGATATCCTCCCATGGATAAAGTTTAAACCAGTATTCATAACTGTTATCATGAGCATCAAAAACGCCATTTTCATCAAAGTGAGTGTTTTGCAGGTACTCAAATCCAGTGTTAAAACCTGCATCTGTTGCCATTTGCTGCAAAAGTCTCGTGGTCGCTTCTTCTTCGCTGTTGCCCTCCATAGATGAAAATAAAATCTTCCATCCGTCATAACGTTCGTCAAAAGAGTCTGTGTCATCAAAAAGTGTAATAAGTCTTTTGAAATTATCACTTATAGCTTCATATACATTGTTAAACTGCATTTGGTCATTCATATTGTTATGTTTTAAAATAGCCCATTGGAGCAGGGCAGTCTCAAAAAGTCCCGTTGGAGTGTCTGCATTAAACTCTATGAGTTTAATAGGCTTACCGTCGATTCCGCCAGCTAAGTCAAAACGGCCGTAGAGATGCCAGTGCACATCATTTTCCCAGCTTTTTTTGATGGCATCTACAAGATTAAAAGGAATACCAAGTTCAAAAAAAAGATTGTTTGTGATGACAAATTCTGCTGCCTCTGCATACATATCATAAATCGCATTGACAGCCTCATAGTAGGCTTCTGCTTCATCTGTGCTGATAGTGACGAGTTCATCGCTTACATATTTGCTTCCATCATTATCCGTGTGCCAAGAAAAACCGAGCTCTTCAAGAATTGCATCATCCAGAGGCTGTACTTTTTGCAGCTGCACCATAACTAACTCCCGTAACTTGTTTTACTAGAAGAACTGCTCGAACTTGACGAGCCGAAAAAGCTTTTTTTAGCAGAAGATTTTGCGGCGTTTGAGCGGGCGTAAGGACTTTGATTGACACTTGTAGCTCTTTGTGAAAAATTTTTGTTTTTACTTAAAGCATTGCCTATCATATTTCCAAGTAAAGAACCTGCAGCGACTGCAAGAATTGTACCCGCAAGCCCCATACCTGCGCTGCTGTCACCGCTTTGTACTGTTTCACTAGTTCCATCTTGCGTTTTTAGATATTCTTGTTCTGCGAGTGTTTTCATCTCCGCTTCGTTCATAAAACGCTCAACAGTATTGCCGTTTGCATCTTTTTCACGAATAATAGCCCGGCTTGGTCCATCTGTCGGCATCTCTTCGACGACTAAATATTTTCCGTTTGTTTGTTGCTCTATCACTAAAAATTTGTTAGGCTGCTCTTGTTGTGCAGATTGTTCACATCCGCCGAGGATGCTCATCATGACTAAGCCAGCACCGCCGAGTGTGACGCCGCTAGCTAAACTTGAAATATGTTTCATTGAATTAATTCCTCTTTTTTAAGTAAAATTGTTTTTTGAAGGTCGTAATCATAAAATGTTATGTTTTTTCTGCCTATGTAATAGACATCGCCTCTGAAAGTATATCTTTTAGATTTAAATATTTGATTTTTTTGCATAAAAAGTTGTGCCCCTAACTCGTATCCAATTGCTGGAATAAGAGTAGATGTAGAAGCAATGAAAAAAGTCCCAATGATAGCAAGTTTGATTTTATTGGAATTATTATATACAACCAAATATCCAAATAAGGCACTGAATAAAAGATAAATAAAGAGATTTTGATTGTCTGCAAATAGAATATTGTAGTATAAATCTATTTTGTAAAAATCAATATAGTTCTCTTTGATACCCAAAAAAATAAAAAAATCAAAGATAAAACTTATAAATGCACCCGTAAGAAACGCCTGTATAACTTTACTCATCTGAGTCTCCTTTTTTTTACTTTGCTAAGTCTGTAAATTGCTGAAGAGCTTTTTTCCTCAAGACCATGACTGTCTTCGACTATTATATCAGCTTTTTTTTCACAAAAATCTCTTTTAAATTTTTTCCCTGATTCGTTTGCTGAAGTCGAATATGACCAAGTGAGATTTCTTATACATGCTGAATTTAGTTCAGATTGAGCGATTCTGAAGGAGTTATTTTTTACAATAAAAGTTGTTTTTTTGGAGTTTCGCAGATATTTTTTATGGATTTTTGGAACCCTTTGCCCTGCAGAACCAAGAGATTTAAAAGAGTCAAAAACCTTGATAAAAGGTTTTGAACTTACACGGGATTTTATCTCGTAAAGCTGATGTGAATCTTGAGATAAAAAACCGACCGTTGTGTCGGTCTGTGCGAGGATTACATTCACGCTTTGGCGAGGAAATCTTGCAGTGCTTGAGGTGAAGACCATGACTCATCTTTCATCTCTTCAAGAGCTAAAATAAGAGCTCTTGCAGCACTTAAAGTTGTAAAGTATGGAATGTTGCGTTTAAGTACTTCTTGGCGAATTTTAACTGCATCTTTTTTAGATGTGTTGTTGTCTGAAGTGTTAATCGCCATAGAAATTTCGTCGTTTTTCATACTGTCTTCTATATTTGGACGACCTTCAGAAATTTTAAGCACTCTCTCACAAGGAATACCTGCTTCTTCAAGAATAGCCTGAGTCCCTTTTGTAGCTACAAGTTTAAAACCGTTTTTATGCAATCCTCTTGCAATCTCAGGAGCATGTTTTTTGTCAGTATCTACAAAAGATAAGAAACACGTACCGCCCGTCGGAATTTTGTTACCAGCTGCAAGTTGTGCTTTTGCAAATGAGATTCCAAAGTTTGAACTGATGCCCATAACTTCACCTGTTGATTTCATCTCCGGAGATAAAACCAAGTCGGCACCATAAAGTTTATGGAAAGGAAATACTGCCTCTTTTACAGAGATGTGACCTTTGAGAAGCGGACGAAGAAGGCCGTTGTGCTCTTCGACAATATTATATTTATCATAAAATGCAAGTGCATCACGAAGGTTTTCACCCATCATAACACGAGTCGCAACTTTTGCCAAAGGCATACCCGTTGCTTTTGAGACAAAAGGAACTGTACGACTTGCTCTTGGGTTTACTTCGATAAGATAAATATCACCTTCATAGATTGCATACTGAACATTCATAAGTCCTACGACGCCTAAACCTAAAGCAATAGTTTTAGTCTGTTGCTCAACTTTTTCTATAAGCTCTTTAGATAAATTAACAGGAGGAAGTGAACACGCACTGTCTCCTGAGTGGATACCTGCTTCTTCAATGTGTTGCATAACAGAACCGATGTAAACTTCTTTGCCATCTGATATACAGTCAACATCAAGTTCAATTGCCTGGTCCAAAAATCTGTCTATAAGAACAGGTGCGTTGTGTGAAACTGAAACTGCTACGTCCATGTATTGTTTGAGTTCATCTTCGCTGTATACAATTCTCATACCGCGTCCGCCAAGAACGAAAGATGGACGAACAAGCACAGGATAGCCTAAACGCTCTGCAATTACATACGACTCTTCTTTTGTGCGGGCAAGACCGTTTTCCGGTTGTTTCAAGCCATTTTTAATAACAAAGTTAGAAAACTGTTCTCTGTCTTCTGCCAGGTCTATTACAGCTGATGGGGTTCCTGAAATTTTAGCACCGATTTTTGTTAGTGAATCTGCAAGTTTCAGTGGCGTTTGTCCACCAAAGTGAACAATAATTCCATCCGGATTTTCGTTCTCAATTACTTCACGTACGTGCTCGAAATCTATCGGTTCAAAGTACAGTACATCGGAAGTGTCATAGTCTGTTGAAACAGTTTCAGGATTACAGTTGTACATGATTGTTTCAATGTCCATCTCTTTGAGGGCAAACGCAGCGTGTACACAACAGTAGTCAAATTCTATACCCTGACCGATTCTGTTTGGACCGCCACCGATAATCATAACTTTTTTCTTGTCGCTTTGGCGCTTTTGCACATTTGGAAGTTTTGTGATGTTCGTTGATGAATAAAGGTATGGTGTAAGTGCCTCAAATTCTGCTGCACAAGTATCAACTTCATTGTACTCCAAGTGTACGCCAAGTTTTTTTCTTGCATCGTAAACATCATTTTCGCTTACCGTGTGACCAACATTTTTTTCGATGAGTTGGGAAATTCTTTTGTCTGAAAAACCGTCAACTTTTGCAGCTCTCATAAGCACTTCATCAAAAAGAATTTTGTCTGTCATTGCTTTTTCAGATTGTAAAATTTCTTCTATCTGGTATAAAAACCAAGGGTCGATTTTAGATGTTTCAAACATCTCTTCTACGCTCATGCCGCGACGGAAACCTTCAGCTACATATAAAACGCGGTCTGCGTTTGGACGACGGATTTCATGTTTGACAAATTCGTCATCGAAGTTCATATCATCAAAACCGCATAGTCCTGTTTCAAGCGAGCAGAGAGCTTTTTGCATAGATTCTTTGAAGGTACGGCCGATTGCCATAACTTCACCCACAGACTTCATACTCGTACTTAATGTATTTACAGCTTCTGGAAATTTCTCGAATGTAAAACGAGGAATTTTTGTAACAACGTAATCTATTACCGGTTCAAAAGCCGCAGGAGTTCCTGTAATGTCATTTGTGATTTCATCAAGCGTAAAACCAACTGCTAAAAGAGTTGCAACTTTTGCAATAGGATACCCTGTAGCTTTAGAAGCAAGTGCAGATGAGCGAGAAACGCGAGGATTCATTTCAATAACAATCATGCGGCCAGTTTTTGGGTCTATTGAGAATTGAACATTCGATCCGCCTGTATCAACACCAATTTCACGTAAGATATCAAAAGAAGCATTACGCATTCTTTGGTACTCTTTGTCTGTTAGAGTAAGAGCAGGAGCAACTGTGATACTGTCACCGGTATGCACACCCATAGGATCGAAATTTTCAATAGAACAAACGATGATACAGTTGTCCGCTTTGTCGCGGATAACTTCCATCTCATACTCTTTCCAGCCAAGCATAGATTCCATGATTTCAATTTCGCCTACAGGAGAAGCTGAGAGTCCTTCTTGGGCTAGTTTTTCAAACTCTTCCATATTATATGCTACACCTGAACCACCGCCTGCAAGGGTAAAAGAAGCTCTGGAAATTACTGGAAAACCAATCTCTTTAGCAACTGCAATTGCCTCTTCAACACTGTAAGCATTGGCACTTTTTGGTAAATCCATACCTATTTTTGTCATGGCTTCATTAAAAGCTGAACGGTCTTCACCTTTGTGAATAGCTTCAGGAGTTGCACCTAAAAATTCTATCCCTTCAAGCATCCCTTTTTCATACATACTTGTAGCAACATTAAGTGCAGTTTGTCCGCCCATAGTTGGAAGAACTGCATCTACTTTTTCATCTCTGATAATTCTAGCGATTATCTCTTCTTTAATAGGTTCTATGTATGTTCTATCTGCAAATTCAGGGTCTGTCATAATAGTTGCAGGATTTGAGTTAATAAGAACGACACGATAACCTAACTCTTTGAGAGTTTTAACAGCTTGTGTGCCTGAGTAGTCGAACTCGCAGGCTTGTCCTATGATGATAGGACCAGAACCAATAAGTAGAATTGTATGAATGTCGGTGCGTTTTGGCATTTGTAACCTCTTAAAAATATGTGCAAAAAAATTTGTTTATTATAGTCAAGAGGCACTTAAAACTTGATGAGTTTTAAGTGGGAATTTTAATATTGGAAGGTGTAAATGAGTGAAGCTAATCCTGAATAGATGTAATCTTCATTTACAAGGGGGCTATCTGTTGCTTCTTGTGAGAGTTTATCTACTCTTAGATTTACAAAGGCGGAGAGTTTCTCTGTTAATGGGTATTCTATGTAAGTTTGAATACCGACTTGCAAACCTGAAGAGGGCGTGTATTGTGCTCTTTGCAACGTCGCTTCATCCGATTCAACACCATAGTAGTAATTTACAAACTGTGAAGATTGCCAGATAGCAAAAATACTAGGGTAAATAGAAAAATTGCTATATTCTAAGTCGTATCCGATTTCACCTTGAAATATTTTGGAATCATATCTTCCAAGTACATCGGTAAGTGCCATCAGTTCTATATGGGCTTTGTCTTTTTTTGCACTAAAAGCAATACCGCCTTCAAAGCTGCTTTCTCGTGTATGCATGCCGGCTATGTCTGAAGAATCGTAGCCGTAAACTCTTGGCTGCACGGTAAGCGAAAATCCCCAGGAATAATCCTCTTTCTTTTCTCCTAGGAAGTAAAGGCCAAAGCGGCTCCATCTTGCATAAAAAATCCCATTGTCAAAAAAAATGACAGGCGAGGGAAGCAGTAAATCATCTACACCTTTATATGGTTGCGTTTGCAGGTATGGACCGGCACCTATGGTAACTTTTTGTTTTGTGTCATCTGCAATTGCTTGAGCAAAAAGCAAAATGAAGGCCAATAAATATTTCATCGAATACTCCTTATCATATGGAAATAATTTGGATCGTTTTCTTTGTAGTAGGGCTCTACGAGAGCACTTTGAAAACCACCTAGAGAACTAACGGAGAGAACTTTTCCCACTTTAAGACCTTTGAAAAAAATCGCATCAAGTCCTGAAGTTATAACTTCATCTCCCGGATGTATTTTAATCCAGGTAGGGATGAATTTGACAATTAAATTTTGGGAGTTATTGCCATGCGCAACACCCGGAGCAAATTCTCCGCCAACATAAACAGCGTAAGAACTTTTAGGGTCTTTATTTAAGAGTGCAAGTGCTCGGCCTTTATATTCAACTGCAATGCCGGCAACAGTGTCTTGATGGGTAAGACCATAAATTTTAGATGTATTAAAATCTTCCAAGTCAAGCCATAATCTGTTGAAATCTCCAAATTTTTCATAAGAAAGCACTCTTACAAGTTCTACATTTGGGTTGATTTTAAGTGATGAATTGTTTTCTGCAAAAAGATCATTTGCTTCTTTTGAAAGTTGAACCATGAGAACATGGCCTTTTTCATAAATAAGCAATTTTTCTTTGAGTCTCTGGATTTCAGAAGCTTGAAAGAAATGTTTATCAATTGTATCATCAATGGTAGTAACAGTGTCGCGATAGCTTGATTTTATGGAGTTGAGAGCAGAAATAAAGGGTGATTGTACAGTGTCAGAAAAATACAATGCACCCACAAAGAGTGCAATGAAAAACGCGAAAAAGCCGAGGAGCTCTTTATTCATTTTCAAAAAGTTCCTGGAGTAAATCTATCTCTTCAAGTGCACGGCCGGTTCCGCGTGCAACTGCCAGAAGAGGCTCATCCGCAACAAAAACAGGAATTTTTACTATGTCAGAGAGATATTTATCAAGTTGGCGGATAAGTGCTCCCCCGCCTGTAAGGATAATACCATTATTCACAATATCACCCGCGAGGTCTGGCGGCATCTGTTCAAGAACGCTACGAAGTGCTTCAGCTATCTCTTTCAAAGGCTCTTTCATGGCTTCTCTTGCATCTTCACTCGTGAGCTCGATTGAGCTTAAAAGTCCTTCAACCTGATCACGGCCATTTACAACCATTGTCAATTCTTCAGGAAGTGAAACAGCAGTACCAATGTTGATTTTAATCTCTTCCGCAACTCTTTCACCGATAAGAAGATTGTATTTTTTTCTTACATAGTTTACTATGCCTTGGTCTATTTTATCTCCGGCTGTACGGATAGACTTTGAGAGAACTAAACCGCCAAGAGAAACAACACCAATTTCAGTTGTTCCCCCACCGATGTCTACAACCAGGTTTCCTTTAGGCTCACGAATATCTATCCCCGCACCAATAGCAGCAGCCATAGGCTCTTCGATGAGGAATACTTCACGAGCTCCGGCGCTTAGAGCAGATTCACGAACAGCTTTACGTTCAACTTGTGTGAGTCCGTAAGGCACACAAATAATGATTCTTGGGCTGATAAGTGAACTTCTTCCATGTGCTTTTTCGATGAACTTTCTAATCATTTTTTCAGTCATGTCAAAGTCTGCAATAACGCCATCACGCATTGGGCGGATAGCTTTAATATTGCCAGGAGTTTTTCCGACCATATCTTTGGCTTCATGTCCTACAGCTAAAACTCTTTGTTGACCGTATCGCTCAGTTTTAACTGCAACCACCGAAGGCTCGTTAATAATAATTCCGCGGCCTTTAGCAATTACGATTGTATTGGCAGTACCCAAATCGATAGATAAGTCGTTAGAAAAAAGCCCTATTATTTTATTAAAAATCATATTGTTACCTTATGCTGTTTGTTTTGTAGATTTTTTGATGTAAACCGGTTTCTCTGCGTTTTCAATCACTTCTTTTGTTATTAAAACTTCATAGCCGTCATACTCAGGTAGTTCGTACATAATATCTATCATGTTCTCTTCCAATATTGCGCGTAAACCTCTTGCTCCGGTTTTGCGTTTTAAGGCTTTTTTAGCAATAGCTGCAAGTGCTTCCGGCTCAAAATTAAGTTCTACGCCATCAATTGAAAAGAGTTTTTTATACTGTTTTACAAGGGAGTTTTTCGGTTCAGTTAAAATACGAACCATATCCGCTTCACTAATTTCACTCAGGGAAGCAATAATAGGCAAACGTCCGACAAGCTCAGGAATAAGCCCATAACCGACTAAATCATCTGGTTCTACCATATCAAAAGTCGGTTTTTTCTCATCTTTAGTTTTTTTCTCATGACCAAAACCAAGAACATTTTCACCTTGTTTTTTCTTCAAAATCTCTTCAAGTCCGTCAAATGCTCCACCGCAGATAAATAAAATATTTGTGGTGTCAATAACCGTAAAGTCCTGATTTGGGTGCTTTCTTCCACCTTTTGGCGGGATATTTACGGCTGAGCCTTCGATGATTTTGAGAAGTGCCTGTTGTACACCTTCGCCTGAAACATCACGGGTAATAGAACGGTTTTCACTCATGCGTGAAACTTTATCTACTTCATCTATAAAAACTATTCCCTGTTGTGCGCGCTCAATATCGCCATCTGCTGCTTGAAGAAGTTTTGTCAAAATATTTTCAACGTCTTCTCCAACATACCCAGCTTCGGTTAAACTTGTCGCATCGGCAATAGCGATAGGCACATTTAAAACTCTCGCAATTGTCTGAGCCATAAGTGTTTTACCGCTTCCTGTCGGGCCAATAAGCAGAACATTAGATTTTGCTATTTCTGTATCGTCTTCAGTTATATTTTTTGTTTTAAAAATTCTTTTATAGTGGTTGTAAACTGCTACGCTTAAAAGCTTTCTTGCTCGTTCCTGACCAATAATATATTCGCCTAAAAAGTTATCAAGTTCTTTTGGAGTCATCAGTCTGTTTACAGCTTCGAGAAGCTCTTTCTCTTTTGAGCCATCAACGATTTTTTCATCGCCAAACATTATTTTATATGCGCTTACTACACAGTTTTTACATATATAAACGCTATTGCCGGCTATTAGCGGGTTCTCTTCACTCTCTTTGGCGTCACAAAAACTACAGTGTCTATGAATCATATATTTTTCCTCTCAAATGGGATTCCGCGTTTTGTCTCAATGACAAAAGTACATAAATCCTTCACATAATTGTTTGTTGTATTTTCTAATATTTCAGTTGCGCTCTCTTTTAAAGCCTGTCCAGATTCAAAAAGGTCTCTATAGGCAGATTTAAGAGCATTGATGTCGTCTCTCTCGAGGTGACGACGAAGACCGTTTAGGTTCAGTCCGCGAAGCGTTGCACGGTTTCCTTCAGCCAGGCAGTACGGCGGAACATCCTGAGAAAGTGCGCTTGCCCCTGCAATCATGGCAAAATCGCCGATGTTTACAAACTGATGAATAGGCGTCATTCCACCCACAACTGCATGGTTTCCGACAATAACGTGTCCCGCTAGAGTCGCTGCGTTTGCGAAGATACAGTTGTTCCCAATAATAACATCATGACCAAGGTGAACATAACCCATAAAAAGATTATTGTCGCCAACGACAGTTTTTCCACCGCCGCCTTTTGTTCCCGGATTAAAAAGCGTAAATTCTCTGATTGTATTGTTGTCTCCGATGATGAGTTCTACATCTTCTCCGGCAAATTTTAAATCTTGTGGAATGGAACCAAGAACGGCATGAGAAAATATACGGTTATTTTTACCGATAGTTGTGTTGCCATAAATGCATGCACCTTGTGCAATGCTTGTTCCGTCACCGATAGTCGTTTGCGACGAGATGAAACAAAACGCAGCTATCTCGACATTTTCACCAATTTTTGCTCCATCTTCTATGACTGCAAGGTGTGATATTTTACTCATAAATTTTCTTTTATTTGTCTACTATCATAGCTTTTAATTCAGCTTCTGATACAAGAGAGTCATCTACATATGCTTTACCGTCAAGAACCCAGATAGAACCTTTTCTTTTGATTACAGTGATACGGTATTCTAACTTATCACCCGGTTTTACAGGAGCGCGAAATTTTGCTTTGTCGATACTCATGAAATAAACTACTTTGTTTGCAGCTTCTTCTTCGCTCATATCATCCATACTTTGAAACGCTAAAATACCGCCAGCTTGAGCCATGCCTTCAAGAATCATAACGCCAGGGTAGATTGGGTGGCCGGGAAAGTGACCTTGAAATACTTGCTCACTGATAGATACGTTCTTGTATCCCGTAAGAGTTTCATTTTTTACTATGTCCGTCACACGGTCCACAAGTAAAAATGGATAGCGGTGAGGTAAAATTTTTTGTATTTCCATAACATCCATAGTCATATGTAAAAGCCTTAATAATAATTTTGGCTATTTTATCTGAATATTTATTATAGAATGATTAGTTTTTCTTTGACATCTTCGTATGTTTTAGCATCAAGAGTTATCTCTAATTTGCTTTGCGGAATCTCATTAATGACTATAACCGGGGTTAAATCGTAGTCTGAGCCTGCGAGTAACTCTCTGATTTTAAGCTCATCGTTAAGGCTCGGCGGATTAAATATGAGTTCATTTATATTTTTATACTGTGTTTTTGCAAGCGTATTAAAATAATCCAAACTTATAAATTTTATCTCTTCACGGTTAAAATAGTGGATATTTTGAGCCTCAAATTCTACTTTTCCCTGCGCTTTTTTTCGGGGAAGTGTTGAGTAAGAAAGAGCGTAAGCACTCAGTGTTTTATTTTTACCTTCAGTGACTTTAAAATTCAGTTGGCGGTAGTTTAAAAACTTCTGTTTGATGATTTTATATTCTATACCGGCGTCTTCAAGTTCCATACGTTTTTTGTACATTTTTAAACGCTCTTCTATGGAAGCCGGAAGAATTTGATTTGAGATGGGTGAGAACATTTCATCCATTAAGCGCTCTTGCTGATCTCTTTGCATGGTAAGCCCGTAAACGCAGCCGCAATAATCTTGTCTGTAAAGCTGTTCTTCTTTAGTGACACGGCTTTGGTCTTGCGTGCCGCCGCCTGAGCGGTAATCAACCGCCACAAACTCTACTCCGTGTTTTTCATAAAACAAATCGCCGACGCGTTTGAGCTGTTCTTGAGATTTGAGCGGACTTACAAGCAATGTAGTTGTGATTTTTTTCTCGCCAAGTTCAAGCGCTTTGTTTGCACTTACATCGAAGCGTTTGTCAAAGCAGACTTCGCATCTGGCACCTTTTTCAGGCTCGTTTTCAAGACCTCGAACAGCTTGCATCCAAGCTTCAAAATCATATTCGCCTTCAAGAACTTCAATTCCGAGTTTTTTGCATGAACGCTGTACATCAAGTAAACGCAGCTGATACTCAGAATAGGGATGAATGTTAGGGTCATAAAAAAAGCCGGTCAGTTTTTCCTCAGGATAATCTTTCTGGAGTTTTTCTAAAAAGAAGTGCGAATCCACGCTACAGCATATATGTACTAACATTCATCTCCTTTTTTCGAAAGTATAGCAAAAATATTTTTAGCCTTATAACTGAAGATTTAACAGAATAAGGTAAGATAAGTTCTATTAAAGATTAAGAGAGGATAGTAAAATGCATTCTAATTCTGAGCTCATAAACCATCTTATAAACAAAGGTGTTCTTTCTTCAAGCAATGTCACGGAAGCGTTCGAGCATGTAGACAGAGTCTATTTTGTCGGAGATGCTAATATAGGCGATATTTATGGGGATTATCCACTGCAAATAGGCAAAGGACAGACTATTTCCCAGCCGACAACCGTTGCCATGATGCTTGAAATGCTTGATGCACAAAGAGGGGATAAAGTCTTAGATATTGGAAGCGGTTCAGGCTGGACAACGGCACTTCTTGCTTACATCGTCGGGGAAGAGGGCTCTGTTATTGGCATGGAAAGAGTTGAGGAACTTGTTGCGTTTGGAAGAGCAAATCTTGCTAAATTCGGTTTTAAAAATGCACAAATCATGCATGCCGGCACACATCTTGGTTTGCCGAATGAAACTTTTGACCGCATCCTCGTCTCCGCGGCTGCAGAAGAGTTTCCGCATGAATTGGCAAGACAATTAAAAGTCGGCGGCAAATTGGTAATACCGATACAAAGTTCTATTTTTGAGATTACAAAATTACAAAACGGGGAACTTAAAGCAGTTGAACATTACGGTTTTTCTTTTGTGCCGCTGATTTTTTAGGCTTGGTTGTCGGGAGCTAAAAGTGTGATGCAGACTCCCACGCAGAGCATGGGAGCGAGTTTAAAACGAGTTTAGTTTACTCTTTTGTCTCTACAACTCTAATAGAAACAATTCCGTCTTGACCTCTGATGCTGTCAAGAACAGCAAAACTTTCTTTATCGTCTTTTTCGATAGCGCCAAAAACTGTGTGAACACCGTCTAAGTGCGGAGTTGCATCGAAAGTGATGAAGAACTGGCTTCCACCTGTATTTGGTCCCGCATGTGCCATTGAGAGTGTTCCTCTTGTGTGACGAGACGTGTTAAGTGCAGTTTCACAAGGGATCGCATAGTCAGGTCCGCCTGTTCCGGTTCCGTGTGGACAACCGCCTTGAGCCATAAATCCCGGGATAACACGGTGAAAGTTTAAATCATCGTAAAAACCTGAGTTTGCCAAGTCTGCAAAGTTTGCAACTGTGTTTGGAGCTTCTTCTGGGAAAAGTTTTACCCAGATTGTACCCTTGCTTGTTTCAAATTTTGCATATTGAAGTTTGCTTAATTCCGCTTCGCTTAAATCGTATACTTTTAGTTCTTTTCTTCCGAACATTAAAATTCCTTTATTTAATAATTTTGGAATTATAGTTAAACTTTCTAAAAACTATAAAAATAATAAAGATATAATAATTTCTTAAACTAGGTTTTATGAGGAAAAAAAATTTGTTAAAGTGGATAAATAGGGCGCGCATTTATTTTTTACGTAAAGTAAGTTCTATAACTATTAAACAGGCAAATATTTTTACGACGCTGTTTATTTTTCTTTTCACTATCATTTTTGCCTATCTGCTCATTAAAGAAAACTACCATGATTATGAAAGAACACTTTACGAACAGCAGCAAAACAACACCAAAAATTGGTCTATTAACGAGAGTTATGAAGTTCATCAGAAAAAATTAAAAACATTGCTTATTAAAAACACTATTGCAATTGCTACGCTTGCGTTTATACTCTTTGCCATTATGCTTGGGTTTTATAAAATTTTCAACACACTGCTTCAAAGAGATATTCAAGCCTTTTTAGATTTTTTTAAAGATACTGCCCAAAATGAACAGGTGCTCAATCCAAACGCAATTTTCTTTAAAGAGTTTAAGACGATGGTTGGCTATGCTAATGATATGGTTGATACTATCAGTGAGCAAAAGCGTGACTTGAAAGAGTTGAATATGGGACTTGAAGAGCGTATCAAAAAGAAAACGCGAGACCTTGTGCTTATCAATGAGAATCTTCAAAAAGAGAAACAGTTTTCCGAAGATATTTTAAATTCTCAAAAAGAGTTTTTAAAGTATACGGTACATGAGACAAATACGCCTTTAAGCGTCATGCTGACAAGTATTGAGCTGTTCATAATGAAAAACGGCAAAGACAGACAGCTTTCAAAAATAGAAGCTGCCGCGAAAAATATTTTCAGTATTTATGATGACTTGAGTTATCTGGTTAAGAAAGATCAAGTCAAATATCCAAAAAGTGCGATTGATTTAAGTTTATATGTAAGCAGCAGGGTAGATTTTTTTAGTGAAGTTGCAGAGCTTTCCAAACTGCACTTTCAATATCTCTCTTCTGCACCTGGCATTTATATTTATTTTAATGAAACAAAACTTCAGAGAATTGTAGACAACACCATAACAAACGCAATCAAATATACTCTTGCAAATGAAACCATAGAGATTAATATCAAAGTACATGGACAGTTTGTGGAGATGTCGGTTGCAAGTAAATCTAAAGAGATTAAAGACAGAGACAAAGTCTTTGAAGCATACTATAGAGAAGAAGAAAAACGTGAAGGATTTGGGATTGGACTGAGACTTGTAAAAACAATCTGTGACGAAGAGGGTGTACAGATTTTACTCGACTCTAACAATGAAAAAACAACATTTACCTATAGATTTAAAATGATGGGACAATAAAGGCTTAAAAGATGAAAATACTGCTGCTAGAAGATGAGGTCATGCTTAACGAGTCCATTGAGGAGTACCTTCAAGACCAGGGGCACAGCGTTGAGAGTTATTTTGACGGTTTGCTTGCCTATGAATCTATAAAAGAGAACGCTTACGATTTGCTGCTTTTAGACATAAACGTTCCGGGAATGGATGGGCTGAGTTTTTTAGAGAAACTGCATGAACTCAAAATTCACGTTCCTACCATTTATATCAGTGCACTTGTAGACATTGAAGATATTTCGCGTGCCTATAAACTCGGCTGTTATGACTACCTTAAAAAGCCTTTTCATCTTAAAGAGCTTATTTTACGGCTTGACCGTATAGTGCTCTCAAACGAAACACCAAGAGTGCATTTAAGGCTTTCTAAAAACTATAGTTACGATCAGGAACACTCTTCACTTTTGTTTAACGGTTTAACGCAAACGCTGACAAAACGCCAATCGCAAATTATAGACATACTCGCCAGAAACCGTGGCAGAGTAGTGGATTTTGAGCAGTTTAGCAACTATGTCTGGGACGATCAAGTTGTTGATAATGCCACAATACGGGCAGAAGTGAACAGACTTAAAAAATTTCTCCAAGAAGACATCATCCACAATATCCGCGGCATGGGCTACATGATAGACAAACCATAGTGCGTTACAAAAATACACATATGTATCTTTAAAACTCTTTTCATCATCAAATACCCCTTTTGCTATGTTCGTGCTATATTTGTTTTTTACACTTAGGCTGTATAAACAAAACAGGGAGTGAAAATGAAAAATCAGATGAAACTTAGCATCGTAACGGTAGGAATTTTAAGCGTTCTAAACGTAAACGCAGCTGAAGATTTGAGTTCAATGTTTTCTGAGGGGAAAACAAGCGGGCAGATAAGAGAATTTAGTATCTCAAGAAGTATGGACTATAGTGCTCCGACAACGGAAAACTATACACGCAGTGCAAACGCAATCGGTGGATATTTAAAATTTGAAACTGCTGCATACAGCGGTTTGAGCCTTGGAGCTGCTCTTTACACTACAAATGGTTTTTTACTAGGTGAAGATAAAGCTACAAATAAAGAAGTAGATCCGACTCTTCTTGGAAAAGATAACGAGTCTTATTCTATTTTAGGTGAAGCGTATTTACAATATAAGGCTGGAAATACAACATTCAAAGGCGGTCGCCAACTTCTTGACACTCCAATGGCAGGATCTGATGACGCAAGAATGCTTCCAAACCTTTTTGAAGCGTATTTGGTAATCAACACAGATATAGCAGACACGACACTTATCGGTGGACATGTGACAAAATTTGCACAAGGTACTTTCGGTCGTGCTTATGCAGGTGGAATTTTGTCAGCTACTTCAGGTTATTCTGCAGTTGACAGTAAAAACCAAGTGGGTGATTTTGTAAACATGGGTGACTATGCTATAGGTGAGTCAACAGGTGGTGTTTCTGTTGCTTCTGCAACTTATACAGGTGTTAAAAATCTTAAATTACAACTTTGGGATTACTATGCACATGACATCCTAAACGCAGTATATGCTCAGGCTGATTATTCTTGGAAATGTCTTTTAAGTGACAATGTTAAACCATACGCTTCAGCACAGCTCATCAAAGAAGATGATGTCGGCGATAAATATGCAGGTAGCGTAAACGGTCTTTACTGGGCTGCAAAAGTTGGAGCAAAAATTGAAAATTTTGATGCTTCAGTAGCTTACTCAGCAACAAGTGAAAATGATGCAAGTGAGGCAGCAACTGCAAACGCAATCATAACTCCATGGGGCGGTATGCCGGCATTTACTCAAGGTATGGTTACACGTCATATGTTTTTAGCAGGAACAAAAGCTACAAAACTTGCAGCTTCGTACAACTGGAAAGCATTTGGTCCAAATCTCTCAACTACACTTTATTATGTGAACTTTGATATGGCTGAAAATAATGGCTATACATACGATGATGCATCTGAGAGCGGATTTGATGTGATATACTCTCCGGCAATGGTTAAAAATCTCCAACTTCGTGTTCGTGCAAACTATGCGGATGATTTCAATGTTGCACAGACAACTGGCTACACAACAAGCTGGGACGAGTACAGATTTATAGCGAACTATAATTTCTAAAACAAAACAAAGGATACACAGATGCATAAAGATCTTGTAGAAAAAATAAAAAATGATCCTAATTACAAAGAATTGGTATCAAAGAGAAGCAGCTTTTCATTAAAGCTCACAATTTCTATGTTGGTGGTTTACTTTGCGTTTATCTTAACGATAGCGTTTAGTCCATCTCTTTTGGGGACACCTCTTTCTGAGGGTTCTGTAACGACAATTGGTATTCCAATAGGTATGGCAGTCATTATATTTGCTTTTGTGATTACGGGTATTTATACTAAAAGAGCTAACGGCGAATTTGATGATTTGAATAACAAAATTAAAGATGCGGTAAAGGAGCACTAAATGAATAGAATTTTAACTTTTTTAATTCTTGGCAGTATTGCGGTTTTCGCATCGGGCGCTATTGAGGGTGAGATTGCAAAACAGGCTCTGAATGTTCCTGCAATTGTAATGTTCGTAATTTTCGTAGGAGCTACTTTAGGTATTACTTATTGGGCTGCAAAACGTACAAAATCTGCAAAAGATTTCTATACTGCAGGCGGTGGAATCACAGGTTTTCAAAACGGTATGGCTATTGCGGGTGACTATATGTCAGCGGCATCGTTCTTAGGAATTTCCGGTCTTGTTTATTTTAAAGGGTACGACGGTCTTATCTACTCTATCGGTTTTCTTGTTGGTTGGCCGATTATCCTTTTTATGATCGCAGAGCCTTTAAGAAACTTAGGTAAATATACTTTTGCTGACGTTGCTTCTTACAGACTTCGTCAAACGCCTATCCGTATTTTGGCTGCGTTTGGTTCTATTGCTACTGTAATTCTTTATTTGATAGCTCAAATGGTTGGTTCGGGTAAACTTATCCAGCTTCTTTTTGGTCTTCAGTATGAAGTTGCCGTTGTTCTTGTCGGTGTACTTATGATTCTTTACGTAACATTCGGCGGTATGCTTGCAACGACTTGGGTTCAGATAATTAAAGCATTTTTACTTCTTTCAGGTGCGACATTTATGGCAATTGCTGTTATGGCACATTATGACTTTAGTTTTGGTTCACTTTTCGCACATGCAACAGAACTTAAAGGTGTGGAAATCATGAGCCCGGGTGGACTTGTCAGTGATCCAATCTCTGCCATTTCTTTAGCCATAGCGCTGATGTTCGGTGTTGCAGGTTTGCCACACATTCTTATGAGATTTTTTACGGTTTCAGATGCAAAAGAAGCACGTAAATCTGTTTTCTATGCAACAGGTTTTATCGGTTACTTTTACATATTAACGTTCATTATCGGTTTTGGTGCTATCGTTATGGTTCTTGGGAATCCTCAGTATTTAGATGTTGCAAAACAGGCTATTGACGGTGGACAGCCAATTCTTGGCGGAAATAACATGGCGGCGATTCACTTATCACATGCTGTGGGCGGTGACTTCTTCTTAGGTTTCATTTCAGCGGTTGCGTTTGCTACGATTTTAGCGGTTGTTTCAGGTCTTACTTTGGCCGGTGCTTCGGCAATCTCTCATGACTTGTATGCTTCAGTTATCAAAAAAGGAAATGTAGACTCATTAAAAGAGATGCAAGTTTCTAAAATTGCTACTGTTGTTCTTGGAATTGTTGCTATCATTATGGGTATTATGTTTGAAAAACAAAATATTGCGTTCGTTGTTGGTCTTGCGTTTGCTATCGCTGCATCTGCTAACTTCCCGATTTTATTCCTTTCAATGTACTGGAGAAAATTAACAACTCGCGGTGCTCTTATCGGTGGTTCTATGGGTCTTGCGACTGCTGTTTTACTGGTTATTCTCGGTCCAATCGTATGGGTTGATATTTTAGGAAACGCAACTGCGATTTTCCCTTATAAATATCCGGCATTGTTCTCTGTAATAGTTGCGTTCTTAGGTATCTGGTTCTTCTCGATTACAGATAAATCTCAAAATGCAAAAGATGAAGAGGCTGCGTTTGAAGCACAATTCATCAGATCACAAACAGGTATCGGCGCAGACGGCGCGACTAGTCACTAGTAAATACTAAGGCTCTTGTTCTCCTGCTAGAGTCTTGTGTTTTCTTATCATGATATGAGTTCCCAAGTACCACTTGGGAACAGATAAATGTTTATATTTGGAGTATAAGTTGTGAGTATTTTAGACCAAAGAAAACTTATTGAGTCTATCCATCCTTTTGAGCTTTTAAGTCCTATGACTTTGGACAATCTTATGAAAAAGATTGACATAGCTTACTATCCAAAAAACACACTCCTCATCTCAAAAAATCTTCCTTCTATTGCGTTTTACATCATCATCAAAGGTTCTGTAAACGAGTATATTGATGAAGAACTTCACAATGTTTACGGTGAAGGTGACAGCTTTGATGCGGATGCCCTTATCTATAGCAAGACAGAAGCTAAATTTACAGTCGATGAAGATTTAATCTGCTATGAAATTAAAAAAGAAGATTTTTTACTTCTTCTCGAAGACAAACGTGTACAAAGCTATTTTTTGCAGGATTTTGTAACGCGTCATCAGCATTTAAAAGATTATGAGGCACAAGGTGATTTGACTCCGTTTTTGATGTCAAAAGTTTCAGATATGTACCTGCATAAAGCCTGTGTAGTTGAAAAAAATGAGACTATTTTTAACTCGCTGAAAAAAATGAAAAGCTTAAAAGCTAAAGTCATCATCATTAAAGATGAGCCATACAAAATTCTTACAGACAGTGATTTTATAGATAAAGTCCTGCTCGCTAAAGTAGATACAGATGCTTCTATCGGCTCGATTTCTGCAAAGAGTCTCATTAGCATAGACATTAATGATTTTTTATTTAATGCTCTTTTACTTATGACACATCACTCTGTTAAAAGAGTTGTGGTAATGAAAGACGGCGAGATTGCCGGAATTTTGGAACAGCTTGACATGCTCAGTTATTTCGCAAATCATTCGCATCTTGTAGTTGTACAGATAGACAAAGCAAGCAGTGTAGCAGAGCTTAAAAACATACAGGGCGATTTGAGAAATCTCATTGCTATTTTGCATAGTAAAGGGGTAAAGGCAAGATACATAACAAAACTTGTCTCCACGCTCAATGAAAAAATTTATGCGAAAGTTTTTGACTTATGTGTAGAAGAGGGTTTAAAAGAGAAGTGTGCTCTGCTTGTAATGGGAAGCGAAGGAAGAGCGGAACAGGCACTTAAAACTGACCAGGATAATGCGCTCATAATTGAAGATGGCATCGATGTCTCGCTTTTTGAAGAACCAATGATGAAGCTAAACGCAGCTCTATTAGAAATAGGTTACCCAAAATGCAGTGGTAATGTTATGGTGAGTAATGAGTTTTGGAGAAGAAATGTTGACGGCTACAAAACGCTGATAGACTCTTGGATTGGGAACTTTAGTGAAGAAAATCTGCAAAGTTTGAGTATCTTTTTAGATGCAAAATGTGTCTGCGGAAACACAGCTTTACTGGTAGAACTTCAAGAATATCTTCAAAGAGTTTTTTCTGCAAGAGATGATGTTTTGGCACATATGGCAAAAGCAGTTCTGAACTTTGAAACGCCGCTTTCACTTTTTTCAAATTTTGTATTGGAAAAAAGCCATGACAACAAATTAGACCTTAAAAAAGGCGGAATTTTTGCTTTAGTTCATGGAGTAAGAATTCTCTCTTTAAAGCATAGTATTAAAGAGACAAATACTATTGAAAGACTTAAAGTTTTAAACAACAAAGGCGTTATAGACAAAGAGTTTGCAACAGAACTTATAGAGAGTTTTGATACGCTTTCTTCCATACGCCTTAATGGAATGTTAGAGTCTTTAGATATACAAGAAAGCAATTACATCAATCCAAAAAAACTCGAGAAAAATCAAAGAGACCTGCTTAAAGACAGTTTTAAAATTGTCAATAAGTTTAAAAAGTTTATGATTTTTCATTTTCATTTAGAGATGGTGAGTTAGTGTTTTCGTTTTTTGCAAACTATAAACGCAAGAGAAATCTCGCAAAATTAAAAGATGAGAGTTTTAAGTTTTTGTTTGAAGAAGATTCAAGCGGAGAGTTTGTTGTCTTTGATACAGAGACAACAGGGCTCAATCCTAAAGAGGATGAAATCCTCTCTATAGGTGCCGTAAAAATAAAAGATAACAAGATTTTAACGTCTCAAACTTTTGAAATTTACATCAAAAACTCTAAAGAGATAAGTGCCAAAAGTATCCAAATACACGGGATTCGTCCTTGTGATTTACAAAGTGCGAAAAATAGTGACGAAGCCATCAAAGAGTTTCTTCATTTTATTGGTTCAAGACCATTAATTGGGTATTATTTAGAGTTTGATACAGCAATGATTAACAAGTATTTAAAGCCATTGTTAGGGATTACTTTGCCTAACAAAATGATCGAAGTTTCTGAGATATATTTTGAGAATAGAATTACTTTAATCCCTCAAGGAAATATTGATTTACGCTTCGATACAATCCTCAAAAATTGTGACGTGCCCAATATGGGAGCACATAATGCGGTCAATGATGCAATCATGACGGCTATGATATATTTAAAATTAACAAAGGAGAGTTTCAATGTCGGAAATTCAAGCAAAACCAGTTTTTAAACCAAATAAAGAGTTCAGCAAGAATGCTAGAATTAAAAATATGTGTGAGTATCATGAGTTGCAAGATTGGGCAACTGAAGATTATGAAGGTTTTTGGGGCAGTTTTGCAAAAGAGAAAATAACTTGGATTGAACCATTTACAAACACTATGGATGAGAGTAATTTTCCATTTGTAAAATGGTTTGAGGGCGGTAAATTAAACGTAGCGGCTCAGTGTATAGACAGACACCTCGATACACGTAAAAACAAAGCGGCTATTATTTTTGAAGGTGACCGCGGTGACAAACAAGTTATTACTTACTTAGATTTGTTTTACAATGTAAACAAGTTTGCTAATCTTCTTAAAAATGAATTTGGCGTACAAAAAGGTGATAGAGTTGTTATCTATATGCCGATGATTCCTGAAGCTGCGTATGCGATGCTTGCTTGTGCAAGAATCGGGGCAATTCACTCTATTGTTTTTGGTGGATTTTCTGCTGAAGCATTGAAAGACAGAATCGAAGATGCAGAGGCAAAAGTTGTAATTACGGCTGATGGCGCATACAGAAAAGACAAGCCGTATATGCTCAAACCGGTTGTTGATGAGGCTATTGATGCAAAATCTCCGGTTCAAAAAGTTCTTGTTGTTGAGAGAAACAATGAAGATATTACTTGGGTAGCAGGACGTGATTACTCTTACAACGAACTTATCAAGCACCAGTCAACAAAATGTGAAGCAGAAGTTATGGACGCGGAAGACCCTCTTTTCTTGCTTTATACTTCAGGTTCAACGGGTAAACCAAAAGGTGTACAACACAACTCAGCAGGGTACATTCTTTGGGCTCAAATGACTATGGAATGGGTATTTGACGTTAAAGAAAACGACACTTACTGGTGTACAGCGGATGTTGGCTGGATTACAGGCCACACATACATAGTTTACGGACCGCTTGCAATGGGTGCGACGACTGTAATGTTTGAAGGTGTACCGACATATCCAGATGCAGGACGTCCATGGAAAATGGTTGAAGAACATAAAATTAACCAGTTTTATACAGCTCCGACAGCTATCCGTGTTCTACACAAAATGGGTGAAGATGAACCGGGTAAATATGACCTTAGCAGCTTAAAAGTTCTAGGAACAGTTGGTGAGCCGATTGACCCTCCGGCATGGAAATGGTACTACGAAGCGGTTGGCGGAAGCAGATGTTCTATCGTAGATACTTACTGGCAAACTGAGACAGGCGGACACATTGTTTCTCCACTTCCAGGTGCAACGCCAATTAAACCGGCTTGTGCGACATTCCCATTACCGGGAATTATGGCTGAGATTTTAGATCCACAAACAGGTGAAAGAGTTGAAGCAGGAGAGGGTGGTTACATGTGTGTAACGCGTCCATGGCCTGCAATGATTCGCGGCGTTTGGGGTGATAATGAAAGATTTGTAAAATCTTATTTCGGTGATGTTAAAAAAGATGGCAAACCAGTTTACTTTACAGGCGATGGCGCAATCTACGATGAAGACGGTTATATTACAATTACTGGCCGTACAGATGACGTTATTAACGTTTCAGGCCATAGAATGGGAACGGCTGAAGTTGAAGCTGCTATCAAAAAACATCCAAATGTAGCAGAAGTTGCAGTTGTTGGAAAACCGCATGAACTTAAAGGTGAAGGTATCTTCGCTTACATCGTTCTCAAGTCAGACAGTGGTATTGCGGATGAAGTTGAAGAGGTAAAAGCAATTAACAATGTCATTAAAAAAGAGATTGGAAACATTGCTCTTTGTGATGATATGGTTTTTGTTTCAGGACTTCCTAAAACGCGTTCAGGAAAAATCATGAGAAGAATTCTTCGTTCTATCGCTAAAGGCGAGGCGATTACGCAAGATATTTCAACTCTTGAAGATCCAAGTGTTGTTGCAAAAATTGCAAGCACAGTTCAAAGCTGCGTTATCTAACATATTTTATACACACTAACGAGCGAAGCCCGCTAGTGTGGCAAGGACACTTCTGTCCTTTGCAATCCCCTAAAGCTTTTTTTCCTCTTTAACTATTTCCAAAACTCTTGAATGCTATAATTTCAGACTTCAATAAAAAGAGAAATTATGGAACTTTGCGTTGCCCTTGACTTACCTACAAAACAAGAAAATTTAGATCTTATCCACAAAATAAAAGAGTATGACGTTTGGTTAAAAGTTGGACTGCGTTCGTACATTCGTGACGGGGAAGAGTTTTTAAAAGAGATTAAAGCAATTAACCCGGATTTTAAAATCTTTTTAGACCTCAAACTCTATGACATTCCAAACACTATGGCTGATGCTGCCGAGTCAATCATGGGACTTGGTGTTGATATGTTTAATGTCCATGCAAGTGCCGGAAAACGCGCTATGAAAGAAGTAATGGAGAGATTAAGCAAATATCCTAATCGTCCTATAGTTTTGGCTGTTACGGCACTTACTTCGTTTAGCGAAGAGGAGTTTGGTGCTGTGTATGAAGCCCAGATTGCACAAAAAGCCGACCAGTTTGCCAAAGATGCACAAGAGAGCGGACTTGACGGTGTTGTCTGTTCAGCGTATGAGAGTGCTTCCATCAAAAACATAACTTCAAAAGAGTTCATGACGCTAACTCCCGGGATTCGTCCTTTTGGAGAAGATGCAGGAGATCAGCAGCGCGTAGCGGATGTTGCGTTTGCAAAAGAAGCTCAGGTAGATTTCATAGTCGTAGGACGTCCTATTTATAAAGCAGAGAACCCTGCGGATGTTGTCAAAAGAATTTTAGAAACTCTCTAATTTTCTTTTTCTATTTTTTTCAAAAGTTCTTCATAGGGAGTATACTTTGAGGCTATTTTTGTAAGCTTGGCGTTTTGGTATCTGTAAACGCCGGTAGAGTTTATAAACATATCTGCTTCTAAATCTTTTCTTTGCTCTAAAGAGAGGATTTTAAAACTGAGGTTATCCAGCACAAGCGGTGACTCGTTTTTTGTTTGAAAATAACTCAGAACCATATGCGTTCCTCCTCTGAATTTTTCTTTGACAACAGTGATGAAAAGTTTTTTCTCATCAAAACCAAGATTTATAAGCGTGAAATACTTAATGATGACATAATCCTCACAATCTCCGTACCCTGTTATTAAAAACTCTTTTGGCGACGCCCAATAGTCCTCTTGTTTTTGAACAATATCATCATATTGCGGTAAAAGCTGGTTGAGATAAAAATTTGTTTTGCTAAGCTGAATGGAGGTATTTTGTGTTTTGATGAATTGGATGCTTTTCTCATAATCAATGACCCTGTTTTTGGCGATGTGACCATATTTATTTTCTATTGCATCGAGTTCCAGCGGTGTAAAACTTGGGTAATTTTTTGCAAACAAAGCAACACTGACAAGTAAAAATATAAAAGTTTTAATACGATTTCCTTGCGTCAATTCCAAAAATTATAGCTTAAAATCCACAATTTAATACATGCACTTTATTTTAAGCTTTATATTATGATAAGTTCATTATAATCACGGTCTTCAAATGGACGAGTGGGTGAGCGGCTGAAACCACATCCCTGCTAAGGATGCGTACTGGTAACGGTACCGAGAGTTCGAACCTCTCCTCGTCCACCACGAAGACCTATATCTAGGGCTTTGAAGCACTTTTTAAAAAATCAAAAAAACTCTTGCACACTCTTCACTTATAAATATTTATACTTCTATCAAAATCATTGTTAAAACTATCAAGATAATTTACATAAACATCAAAAACCATTTGAGTATTTGCATGACCTAAAAGCTGGGCAAGTTGTACAGGTGTTACCAAATTATTATAAAGCATATTTGTAGCGTAAGTATGACGAGCGTTATAAGGTCTTCTGTATTCAATCCCAAGTTCTTTTAAAGAGGGTTTCCAAAATTTCTCTTGAAATACATTTGTGGTGTTATATGGCTTATTGTATTGCGTGACAAATAAATACTCATGCTCATGAGTAAAATATAAATCTGAAATATAAGGCATTAATAATTCTATAATTGGAATATTTCTTATGCTAGTTCTAGTCTTTGGAGTACTTTCACCAAAACGTGAACGAGTACGTTTAACGGATATAATTCTTTTTTCAAAATCAATATCACTTTTTTTGAGTGCAATAATTTCACCAGAACGCATACCTGTATAAAACGCAATGGCAAGATAATAGCGATAATTATCATTTGAAGTTAAATTCATAATTTGATTTACTTCATCAGCTGTAAAAGGTTTAATTCTATTTTTGTCATTTTTTGGAGGGCGAACCATACGAACAGGATTTTTTTCTATAACTTCATCATAAAGAGCCTCTTGTAAAATGCCAGATAATACACCTAAAAATATTTGTTTAGATTTACCGCCTACGTCAGTAATAGCATAGAGCCATCTTTTAACATCACTAGGTTTGATTTGATTTACTTCCATTTCACCAAAAAAAGGATTAAGTCTATCACGAACAATATTTGTATATTTGTCGAATGTAGAGAATTTTAATTCATGTTTTTTAAATTCAAGAAATAAAGATGAATAGTGATTAAATTTAGACATTCTATGAACTTGCCGGTATAACGGTACCATTATGCAAAGAATTACATAATCTGAACATATCACCACGAATTATTTTTTTAGCTTCCTTGGTAGGATTTAGCACTATTATTGTTCTCTCAAGTGCATTTTTAAACTTCATATAATTACGACAATTTACAGAACAATATGTTCTAGGTTTATTTATGGTTATATCTTCAAAATTATTTCCACATACTAGACATTTACTAATCATTTTAAATTCCTTCAAATTCAAATTTCATATCTTCCATCGCTGTGAGTTTCAGCCGCTCACCATCCATCAAGCCTTTGTCTATCATCAAGTTTCTTGTGTTTATATAATGCTTATCGTCAACCGTATCTATGTCTATGTTATGGAAATAGTCATAGAGCTCTAAATATCCCATCTGATAAGGTGCTTTTTTTACTTTGTTAAAATTACCGTTGAAATACACAAATTCCTCACCGTCAATAATTACATCAACAGGATTTTTTTGTTTTTGTCTAAATAATGGCTCATATTCAGCTTCTAGGTAAGTATGGTCGGTGTCTACGAGTTTGTCGTACCAATTGACGGGTTTAGCAGTGTAGATAGTGCCATGCTCATTGTCAATTTTTGCGATTTTATTTGTTTGAGTGTTAATGTAAATTTGTAAATCCTCAGAGTGATAATCTTTTGTTAAATCTCTCAATGTGTACATGCCATTGAGTTTTCTGTAAACTTCAAGAGCTACAAAAGTGCGTGAAGTATAGAAACGACAAATACCATGATAAAGGTACCAAAGCGTTAAATTTGTTAATTTTTCACTGTTATCACCTCTTAAATCATCAAGCGTTTTTAAAACATATTTCATCAGGTAAGATACAGGGCTTTTAACGTCAGTTTCGATTTTACTTTGTGGAGCAGGGAATAATCTGTTTAGTGATGTAACAATAGAGTTCACTTTGTCAGCAGGAACAAATAAACTCATGTGTAAATGTGGTGTGCCATCTTTGTGAGGCTCAATAACACGGAAAAAACATCTATCATCAGTTTCAATACTTCTATAACTTCTTTGATTAAATAACTTACCTAAGAGCTTTGTGAGTTGCTTAGAAGCATTACGTGGAGTATATTTGTCAATTGTGTTACTAAAGTCGATAATAGGCTCTACAAAGGGTATGTTTTGGGAAATATGAGCATTTAAGAATTTATATTTTTTGTTATCAGATTTATTTTTAATTGTCGTCATATATTTACGACCGCCAAACTTTTTATTATTGATTAATCTACCTTTGAAAGTTTTTTTAGAATGCCATTCAGTGGGGAGAGTAATAGTAATAAAAATGTTTTTAAGCCCTCTTTGCTCTGCATATTCGTATATGCTCCATGCACGATGTTGCAACTCTGCTATGTATCTGTCAGAATTCATATAACTATTTGCTACAAAGTCAGCAAAAGGGATAATTTTATTATCAAGCTGTATGCCGTTAGAACGCATAAACTCTTTATTGAATTTTATTTTGTCATGCGCTTTTTTAATTTGAAACTTTGTTAATCCGTAATTTTCCATTTTTGTCACTTCCTTTAATTTTTTAAATCGTGTACGATAACTTTTTATAGATAGCCAAGAGGCGAACGGACGGAGCCGTTCGCTTTCTCAGCTTCGCCGTGTCAACCGCCTAAGGCGGCGGCCTCACTCAACTCGCTTCGTTCACTCAT
>Ga0180732_1000599_pt1 | contig 28775 bp, 28 predicted proteins | sample KR11_01MetaG_FD_148674 | JGI IMG/M metagenome (GOLD analysis project Ga0180732, IMG submission 148674) | Groundwater microbial communities from the Olkiluoto Island deep subsurface site, Finland - KR11_0.1 MetaG | ecosystem: Environmental > Aquatic > Deep subsurface > Groundwater | place... | reverse complement strand
TTCCTAAAGTTTTTTGATAAACCCAAAGATATTCATCCTTTTTAGACGGGTTTATCAAAACGACCTGCAGCACTGGCGGACGGGTTTTGCTTGCGCTGTGTCGGGAGTGGTAAAATTGGGGGTGCTTCGGGAACATATTGGCGCCGGAGTTTAATATTTACGATGTGATAATTATAGTTGAAAGCAGAATTTCAATGTTGATTTTCAGAAAGCGTAGCAGTCAATCTGCGTTCATCTGCGTTTATCTGCGGTTCCTGTTTTCAAAACCCCATATGACCTGATGACATTCACCCCTCGCCATCTTCGATCCAATAAATCCCGCGCCGCCGGTCGCCATGTCTTTCATGCCTCAGGGATTTCCACAATATAATTAAGGTTACAAACTTATTTAAACCCAACTTCAATTCATCGATAATCTGTCCATAGAAAGGCAATGGTTTTTTGAGAATTTTCAATTTAGACTAAATCGAACACGGATGACGCGGATCATACGGATTTTCACGGATAACCTAATCCGTGCGTATCCGCGTCATCAGTGTCATCCGTGTTCTATTTCATAACTTTTATCTTAATAATATTGCACTCATCGATTGCCCATATGTAACTTATATTTTGTCACTGATATTGATTATACGGTCTTTGAGGGAATAAAAGAAACCAAGTTTCTTGTTATAACAATGACTGTTTCTTTAAAAATCTATCGGATAAGCTCCCAGTTCAAATAGGGATTTATGTATTAATGACAACAAATTAGTTACATTTTTAAAATGACTCTATGTCAGAGCTATGCGATTTTTGGCATGTTTTAAGGAAAAATGGGAGATATTTATTAGTGTGGAAATCCCTGTGGCATGAACTAAATGAAAAACTCTATAAATGAGTTGATTTGTTATGGATTAAATAGTGTAGGTGATCAAATGAAGAAATTGTTGATAATTTGTATACTTATTGTAAGTATCATTTTTATTTCTGGATGTACTGGAATATCTGAAGATGGTTCGAAAAACATTGATATTGGTAAGAATCACAATATCAAAATCCAAGAAAAATTGGAAACGCCTGAAGGCGTTATAGTAAAAATAGAGCTTGTTAAAGTTGAACCTAGATCTGTTGATTATGGGGGTATAAAGTATGAAGAATCTGGTTATTATAAATTAGAAGGTAGAGTAGAAAACCCAACCACTTTTAATTTAAAATCCTTAGATTTCGGATTGTTATTAAAACATATAGATGAAAGTTATTTGGATCGGAAATATATTTGGGATGAATATGGGCAAACTATGGGAGGTACTATTTTATTACAACCTGGACGTTCTATGGAAATGTATATAAATACATATTTATTTAAAGATGACACTATTTCAGAAATTAAGCCATTTGTGGAGTGGTCGGAAACCAATTCTATAAAATTGTATCCACCCTGTTTTAATGAAGACCCAAGAAGAGAATGTTATGATTATGTATTAATTAGAGGGGAAGGATATACTTATGTGCCCATAAATTCAGCTTATTCTAAACACCCCAAATATATTCTCCCAAGTGATATAAAAACGTCTCAAGATTCCACATCATATTCTGCTGGAACACCAACATCCACAGTCAAAGAACCAACAGTTGCTGGGAGTGATTCTTTTGGAGCTAGTAAATTTACTTTGAATAATTATAAATTCCTTTCTACGGTTGAAACTGCTTTGGTGCCTGCAAAAGCAAATGATAAACCAATATTCGTGTATATAAGATCTGATAATTGTGGCTGGTGCAAGAAATTTGAAGATGAAACTCTATCAAAAGAGAAAATCTTCGATAAATTAAACGAAAAATTCATATTAGTATCAATAGATATCGATAAACAAAAAAATGAGGTGATAAATCTCAATGTGAGAGGTACACCAACTATGATATTTCGTTCATCAGAAGGAAATGAGATTGAAAGGATACCGGGTTACACAGATACTGAAACATTCTTTAAAATAATTGATGAAATTTGACCCATTCTAACAATTATTAAAAAAATATTTCATCCAGACTTTTTAGTTATAAGCATCCACTAAGATGCCACGGACAAAGCGTAGCGCCGTCCGGGGTCATTGACCAGACGATAGATTTCTCATGCTCTCAAAAGGCGATGGAAAGCCTAATAAGTCCTTGAAATGCTAATGTCAGGTGCTCCCACAATGCAAGATGCAAAAAAAATTCCGATATTATAGACTGCTTGGTTGTACAACATCTGGAATTTTCGAATCTTATCAGTCGTCTGCGTAATTATTTTGCCCAAACGTTAACCGTGTTTCCATGGTAATATTCAATGGAGTTAGGCACAAATTTCAGTAAGCCATATTCAGGATCGTTTATTCCATAGAAGTGATTTTCAAGGTATGGATTCCAGAATCTGTTTTTTGTTTCCTGGTCATCTATTAATTCAGCTTTTCCTTTGATAACCACATACGGTTTTGTTAAATCTTCCGGAATTAAATCTTTGCCGTTCCAAATTGTCAAGGAGATATTTGGATTCTTCTTTATGTCCTGTACCTTTCCTGAGCTTTTTCGTGTTGCGGCCATAAGGCTTAAATCCTCGAATCCCATTGCTACTATATAACGCACAGCGGGTAAAACTTTACCTGATTCTTCCTTCACGGTTGCAAGTGCGGCTAATTTTGTTCCTCGAATAACTTCCAGAATTTTGGTTTCTAATTCCATATATGCCACCCAATTATACTTAACTACCTGTTTGAGGTTCTATTGATTGTTCAAAAGAGTTATGATATTACCGTAGGTTATATTCACATTATTATAAACACTGAAGTAATATTACAAATTTAACAAAGTTTTACAGGATTGACCATAATAATGTTTTCATGTGATCGGTTTCTTATTCCTCACCTTAACAGGCAGTTTCAGGGTATGATCTTCCTGTGTTGACAGGTCAGTCCCGAAATAATATATTACCCTGCCCTCTACAATGAAATTACCTGTCTGTGTCGTCTTCAACATTATTTCTATATTCCTTGCACTTCCTGGTTGGAGTTTGTATGTCGATGTGTACTGCCCTGCCCCTGCGACAACGAATTCCGATGAGGTGACAGACATGCCTGAAGGGGGTTTCAATATTACCTGCACTGTCATCTCAGGTTTTGTAATTAGATTGACAGCAGATAATTTCAGTACGATATTCTCGCCAACTTCCACGTCCGTTTTATCACCATAGAGTTCAACGCTTGCATTTGTGATCGTGGGCGAAGTCGTTGCAGATGGCGAAGCAGACGGTGAAGTAGTCGCGCCCGGCTGGTTAAAATTCACTTTTGGAACATCTTGCGCTCCTTTATCAGCTTTGAAGTATGCTTTGGGTTCTGAACCTATCATTCCCGCAATCATTGATGAGGGAATTCTCTTTAACTGCGTATTGTAATCTCTCACCTTTTCGTTATAGCGCATCCGCTCCACAGCAATTCGGTTCTCAGTACCCTCAAGCTGTGCCTGCAGGGCGAGGAAGTTCTCATTTGCCTTTAATTGAGGGTAGCTCTCAACAACAACGAGCAATCTTGAAATAGCAGAATCCATGCCTTCCGCAGCTGCCATTTTCTCTTCCTGATTAGCAGCCGCGCTCCACTGGCTGCGGTATTTTGCGACTTCAGTGAAGACTTTCTCTTCATGCGCAGCGTAACCTTTAACTGTCTCAATAAGATTGGGTATAAGGTCTGCACGGCGCTGATACTGGTTCTCTACCTGGTACCACTGGGCGTCAACGCTTTCTTCCGCTGATACAAGACCATTATATGTAAAAAAGAAGATGCCGCCAACTAACAATACAAGGACTACTATCGCTGCTACGACTTTATTCAAACTCATTCGCTCACCTTTATTTCATCGATTATATTACCAATGCCGGATAATACATTGATGAGTTCCTTGATATACTGTTCCTTATCCTTCTTGAATTTTGCATTTCCCTGCCTGATATCATATATCTCTTTCAGGACGCTCACGTCAATCCCATATCCCTTAGAAACGATATCGAACATTTCCCGTGTATCGCCATACTGCAGGTCTTTCAGGTAAACCAGGCCGCCCATTATTGGCGAAAGCGCAGGAACTGCTGAAAGTATGAGGGATTCAAGATCCCTGTCCCCTGATAAGAGATACTCCGAACGAAGATGTATGAGCTTTGAGCGGAACTCGAACTCAAGCTGGAGGCGCAGATTCTTTTTTGAGATGTTTATATCTTTCATGATATCTTCGCCATAGAGGATCTTATGGTCATGCCTGATATTCAGGAACTCCACCGGGAATACATCCGCGCCATTGATGATCTCTTCCCTTGTAAATAACAATGGGTATTCCTTACCCTGCCTGATCTTTCGCAGAACATCAACATCAAGTGTTTTACAGACCGCAATGAGTTTTTTCTCATCCCCTGTATAATATTCAGCAAGCGTTACCAGATTTTCTCCAAGTATTTCCCTAATCTTCGTTTCTATATCTTTAGCCATAATATCACCTCATACTCCCTTTAACTATCACCATTTACCCCCAAATCCTCCACCGCCCGACATGCCGCCGCCGAAACCTCCAAAGCCCCCCCCGAACCCACCGCCACCTCCGCCGAAACTCCCTCCAAATCCTCCACCGCCATATCTTCCCCCACCCATTCCCCAGCCTATACGGGGACTCCTGGAACCGTACCTCCTATTCCCCGATGTTGTGTGGGTAGAATTCATGATGGCAATGAAAAAAATAAATCCCACTATCAAAAAGAATAAAATAATGAAAAGGACGGCAAAGTCTTCAGAACCGCCGCCTTGTTTCATGCCGTATTGTGATATAACTTCCTGATTGCCTTTCAGGAGTTCCTGTACCACAAGCATTGACTCGTAAATGCCTTTACCATATTCCCCATTCCTGAAATTAGGAACTATTATCCGTTCACCAATATTTACTTTCATGCTGTCGGTAACAGTGCCCTCAAGCCCGTAACCCACTTCGAACCTGTAATCGTGTGAGTCTTTTGCGATAATGATGAGAAGACCGTTGCCAATATCCTTTTTCCCGATGCCTGCCTTCTCGAAAAGCTTTACAGCATACATTTCCATTGATTCGCCTTCAAGCGAATTTATGGTCACGACCGCTATCTCTACAGTAGATTCCTTTTCTATCTCCTGTGCAAGCTGTGTTATCTTTGCTTCATAAGATTGATCGATCATGTTGGCGTTATCAGTCACGTAACCCGCAAGTGTCGGATAACTTACGGCAGACGCAACAGGGAATAACAACATCAGGATAATTAACCATGTCCACTTCATGATTTCATTAAATACCCTATCAGATTTATAGATATCTAATGTTCAATGCATACGGTTTACAGATAATTATATATTATGGGAAAACAAATATTTCTTTATGTCAGTAAACTATGAGCTATTGAGAAGGCTCTATCCTGAGTGGTATCCCCAATACCCAATTCACCCAATTCTGCAGATTTTCCTTGCAATATTCATTCTGCTTTTAATCCCATACTTATACTCAAAATTACTTGAAGACAGGCTCGCTGCTTTGTGGAAAAAGATACGACCACCCCGTCCGCACCTGAATCAGCTTTTTAGCGTATAATCCTCTACTGTAGCCCCATTTCACCCCATAGACCGTCTATCCGCTTTATTACTTTAGCTTCCATTTTCAAAGCCTCAGGCCATTCCCGGTCAAAGCCTTCATCAGGACCTTTTCGCGTGGCATCTATTCCCATCTTGGAACCAAGGTTTGAAAGCGGCGAAGCATGGTCAAGCGTATCAGTCGGGGCGCGGTCTATTATCGTTACGTCCTTTGCAGGGTCAAACCGCGTTGTTGTAGCCCACAGCACTTCCTTCAGGTCCTGCACGTCCACGTCGTTATCCAGTACTATGATGGTCTTTGCGAACATCATCTGGCCCATGCCCCAGAGAGCGAACATGATCTTCTTTGCATGCCCTGGATACCTCTTTTTGATAGATACTATACAGAGGTTGTGAAAAACCGCTTCGACCGGAAGGTTGATGTCAACGATCTCAGGAAGCTGCGCCTTCATGAGAGGCAGGAATATCCTCTCTGTAGCTTTTCCCAGATATGCATCTTCCATTGGCGGGATACCGACAACAGTAGCATTGTAAATCGGGTTTTTCCGGTGTGTGATGCATGTTATGTGGAACACAGGGAACTCATCAGCAAGTGAATAGTATCCCGTATGGTCGCCAAAAGGTCCTTCAGTGCGCCGTTCTTTTGAATCAACGTATCCTTCAAGTATGATCTCAGCGTGAGCGGGTACAAAAAGGTCTAAAGTCTCGCATTTTATAAGCTCAACGTTCTTTTTGCGAAGGAAACCTGCGAACATCATCTCATCGATATTATCAGGAAGCGGCGCCGTTGCAGAATATACAATTGAGGGGTCGGCGCCTATGGCGACAGCGACTTCTATTTTTCCATCATTCTTTGCATCTGCATAATCCCTCGCGCCGTGTTTGTGGATGTGCCAGTGCATGCCTGTGGTCTTCCCGTCATAGACCTGCATCCTGTACATTCCGACGTTCTGCCTTCCTGTATTTTGATTCTTTGTGAAAACAAGAGGAAGCGTAATAAAACGCCCGCCGTCGCCTGGCCAGCATTTCAATATGGGGAATTCATCAAGCGAAAAACCTTCCCTGAGGATCACTTCCTTACATGTACCGCTGTTCACATGCTTTGGGGGAAATGATGATAGTTCAGCGACCATGGGGAGCATTTTGATCCCTTCCCAGATGCTTTTTGGAGCCTCGAACTCAAGGAGTTTTTTGATGCGGTCGCCTATCTCGTCAAGGCTGTTCACTTCAAGCGCAAGGCACATGCGCTCCATTGTGCCAAATGCATTGGCAAATACTGGTATCCTGCTGCCCTTCACGTTCTCGAACAGTAGCGCAGGACCATTATTTTTTACAACCCTATCCAGTATTTCAGTTATTTCAAGTTCGGCGCTAACTTCCGTTTTTATCCGTTTGAGCAAGCCTTTTTTTTCAAGGACTTCTATGAATTCTCGTAGATCTTTGTAAGCCACTATACGACCTCTGCCACACCCTCGTCAGCTTCAATGGACTTAATCCTTAGCATTGAATTTGCTTTTGTAAGGCAGGCTCTGTGGATGTATCCAAGCTGCTTTTTTTTCCAGTTCCTGCTCTCGTTGCTCATTCCTTCCTGTGGTTCGTAAACTATAAGCATGTCCTTTGAATCCTCAGGGAACATCAGTTTCACAAAATCGCTGCATATAAGGCATTTTTTCCATCGCGTATATTTTCTCTCAGCCATAATTGTTCTTTATGCGTTACGGGAATATAAAGATGCCGTTACGGAAATATTAATACAAACCCCGTTACGCAATGTTTTTGTATAATTACGTAACGAGATTATACAAAATCGTTTACACCAACCGTAAAGTATATATCCAATGATTCGCATATATACGAACTATAGTGGGCAGGAAAAAATCTTTTTTTTCCATACCACCAACCACCATAATCCCCCCGCCCACTATACTTATATTTATAATTACGATTTATAGTTCATCCTCTTCAATATTATTCTTCCCATGAATGATGTCTTCAATTCCACAGCTCCATTCGGGCATAGCTCATGGCAGCAGTAGCATTTGATGCATTTTTTCTGGTCGATGAAAGCGTCAGGTTCAAGCGTGATCGCAGATGAAGGACAGCTATTAAGGCATATCTTGCATTTTTTGCATACATCTTCAGAGATCGCAACGCTTGAAAATTTTTCAGCAAAACCGAAAAGATATTTCCTGAATTCCAACACCGAGCCCGCGTTCATGGGCAAACCGAGTGATCATTATATCCTTGTGGAAAAATCCAATGACCTCTGATGCCACGGCATCTACAGAAACGCAGTCGGCGCCTGAAATTATGACGTTGGATTCTGCTGGAGTACCGTTGGTCGCACCTTCGCCTTCCATTCCAACTATGCCGTCCATTACTGCAAGTGCAGGCTTTAGAGTTGAATAAACATCAACAACAGCATGGCTGAGGCTTTCTTCCGAAGGCGCAAGCTGGTGGGTCTTAAGCTTAGGCATGGAAATAAGTACATCACAATCAATGACAGGTTTTGCGACATTTATTGTTCTGAGGATTTTACCATTGACTTTCACGGAATACGTTCCGGTTGATTCAAAGTTCACAAGCTTTGCTCCTGCATCTCTTGCGGCTTTTGCGATACCACACATCTCAAGCGACTGACCTGTAAAACCAAAAGCGCCAGAGCTGTCCCCGATAAGCGGGACGCCTCCTGCTTCTTTCACCAGTTCTGCCATGGCGCGTACGACTGCTGGATGCGTTGTCGCCGCCCTCTCAGCAGGAAAACCGATGATGGCGTTCACCTTTAGAAGCACTGTATTCCCTGGTTTTACGAATTTCGATAGTCCGCCAACAAGGTCAAGACTCTTTTTAATTGCATTTTTTACATTATCATGTTCATAGTTTTCACATTTTACTATCGATACCTTTTCCATATTTTTCACCATACTTGAACGTATATTTTAAAAATAATACCAGGAAGAAAGTCATAAAAGTTGAAGGGTGAAAATATCATCTCTTTACCTCCTGTTTTATTGCTCCGGCTATCTTCTCTAAGATCTTGATCAACTCTCCCTGTTCCTCGGGGTTAAGAGCCCCAAGCATCTTGCCGAATAATTCCTTTTTCTGCTTCTGATATGCCTGATTGGTCTTTTTTCCTTTATTTGTTAGTACAACCCTCACAACACGCCTGTCAACGCCGTTCCTTTCCCTCTTCACAAGCTTTTTTTCGATAAGCCGGTCAATGATCCCCGTGGCTGTGCTCAGGCTGATATCAAGCCTGTTTCCAAGTTCGCTCATCATGAGCCCCTCTTCCCTTGAAATGACCTCAAGAGCCAGCAGTTCGGGTTTGCTTAGGCTCACATTTCCAGAAAAGCTCTCCATTGCAGCAAATAACTTGCTGATTCCGTCAAAAGCATCCAGAATACGTGTTATATTTTCCTTTTCGTCCATTCCGTATCACATACGTAATAAAATATTTCGAGTATAAAAATATTCGTATTATGAAATATACTGATATTAAACAATTTTAGTAATGAAGTATATAAAATGAAATTATGTATACCGTTACGCAAATAATATTCGACATATTCCCGTCACGCAAAAAATCACACCTAATCTCGTTACGGTATTATTTATAATAATCCCGTAACGGTGTTTTCGTTATAAAATCCCGTAACGCAATACCTCACAGCATATCCAGCGGGCTCTTTATCTTCTTGATCTCCTCGCTCGACACCTGCGTATATATCTGGGTGGTCTGCAAATTCGAGTGACCGAGGAGCTTCTGGATCTTCCTTATGTCCACTCCGTTCTCAAGCAGGTGCGTTGCGAAGGAGTGGCGCAGGGTGTGAACGTGCACCTCCTTATCGAGCCCGGCGCGCTTCGCAGCAGTCTTTATCGCATGCTGGATACCGCGCGGTGACATTTTCCTTCCGTTCACCGTGAAAATGCATCCCTTCCCGTCGGCGCCGCTTTGTTCTTTATAGTCCAGAAGATCTTTACCGAACATTTCTGATATTATAAAAAGCCGGTCCTTGCTGCCTTTTCCAAGACGCACCCACCCTGTGCCTTCGTTAATATCAAGATCCGTGTATTTCAGATTGATACATTCAGAGAGCCGCAAGCCTGAGGAATAAAGAAGTTCGATAAGAAGCCTGTGCTTGGGGTTCACTGTATTTTCAATGAGAAACTTTATTTCTTTACGGGTCAGAACGACTGGCAGCTTCTTCGAGGCTTTCGGTGTTCTTACAAGAGAGAGATTCTTCCCAAGCATATCAGCATATAAAAATTTCAGTGAAGCTTTGATCAGTGCGATCGAAGAATTGGAAAGAGAATCATCAGACATCTTGTATGCCAGGAATTCCCTGATATCGTCTACCTCAATATCATCAGGGGATTTTTTTATGAACTCAAGGAACTTTCTGTTGTAGAACAAATACATTTTCGAGGTCTGCCTGGAAAATCCCCTGAGTTTCAATTCGGTTTCCAGTTTCCTCAATTCTAAAGGAATGTCTTTTTTAATGATAATCCCTCTTCTAAATATATTTTATACATACTTGTACATAAGAGTATATAAAAACTGCGTATAAGGTTGATTATACGACAATTTTTTTCATGTTATTTCAGATATTTCGGGTTTTTATCAGATTTATCAGGTTGATACCTGGATAAATCCTTTATAATTAAGCCCTTATTATATTCCAGGTAGAAATACTCAAGCCTCCTATAGAAGTCGGCCTATAAATTAAAATAAGAGGTTTGAATAAAAATCATTTGAGTAAACCCGTAACGGGTATTAAATAAAAAACCCGTAACGATATTTAACCAAAATCCAAAACAAAAAAAATGTTCCCGACAGGTTGTCGGTTACGTTATTGGTCTGGAATAAGCATAGCGTTGATGCTGCCTTCCTGTCCAGGCCTGTTTGTAACACGCGCAACACCAAGTTCAGTCTTGATAATAGCGCCCTTCGTAAGAATATTTCGCCTGATGTAGTGAATATTGGCAGGGTTTCCTGAAACGGTCTGAATCTTAACTTTCTTTGCCGTCTTTGTTTTTGGATCAGTGACTATTACAGTTGAGTCCCTCAATAATTTCATTTTTATTGTTCCGCCCAGGGTTCTCTCTCTCTTCCTGATAGTCTCTCCAAGATGAGTGTTCGCCTCATCCCCACCGAGTTCAAATCTCTTCTTGCTTCTTGCGCTTATTATCCTGCCACTTGTGTATTTGCGTGTTGATTTGCCTTGCCATCTCATATATTGATCCTCTTAAATTGTAAAATCATTAATTCAATTTTTATTCACTGACGCAGTAATATAATAAAAACTTATGCCCCCGAATTACACAAACCTTGGTCTGGCAGATAGGTTGATCGAGAGCGGATTTCTCTTAAACGGGTATCCATCAATGTCTTTAGATACTCTTTCGTTGAGTTCCTGCACAGTCATTTTGACATTTAGAGGCTTATTTGGCTGTGATTCGCCCCTTACTGTAACTGTAATGCCTCCACTTTTTACTTCTTCATCCCCGACAACAGCCACATAAGGAACCCATTCCTTTGCTGCGTCGCGGATCTTCTTGCCCACGGTTTCCTCCCTGTCGTCAATATCCACCCTGCCATTCAACCCGGATGCAACCTCTTTCGCATATTCCATGTGTTTTTCCGTAACGGGAATAACCCGCACCTGCGTTGGTGAAAGCCAGACTGGCAGCATGGGCACTATACCCTTATCAGAGTTCATACTCGCTTTCTCAAGCAGGGCGTATATGCACCGCTCGATAGCGCCGCTTGGTGAACAGTGAAGGATAAAGGGTCTTTTTTCAGCGCCATCCGAATCGATGTATTTTATACCATACCTTTCCGCGTTCTCGACATCTATCTGTACTGTTGAGAGGGCACTTGCTTTGTTCATTGCATCAATGTAGTTGAATTCAAATTTAAGCACGAAATAGAAGAACCTCTGGTCCCACAGTTCGATAAGCACGGGCTTGTTTACGGTTTTTACAAGATTAACTATGAAATCCCTGTTCTCCTCATAAAAATCCCGGGTGAAACGTATAGCGACTTCATAATCGTCAAGTGAAAGCCCTATCATTGACAGCACATTTATGCACATATTATACTGGTCGTTGAATTGTATCACTGCCCCGTCCATATCTTTACACAGGGTATGCATATCAGGCATGGTGAAAGCGCGAAGGCGGCGCAAGCCCACAAGCTCTCCGCTTTGCTCTTTCCTGAAGCTGTAGCGCGTAAGTTCAACCATCCGCAGCGGGAGATTGCGGTAAGAAATCGTCATGTCGTGATTCATAAGGAACTGCCCGAAACACGCAGCAAAGCGCAGGAATAGCATCTTCTTATCAGCCTCTATGGAATACTGCCGCGCAGGGAAGCGGTCAAGATATTTCTTAAGGGTTGGATGGTTCATGTCGTACATTATGGGCGTCTCCACTTCCATGGCTCCCATTTTTGCCGCCTCCTCAAGCACATAGTTCTCAAGCAGGCTCTTTATCAGCCTGCCTTTCGGGTAAAAGCGCATGTTCCCGGAGTCTGAGCCGGGCTCATAATCCGCAAGCTCAAGCCGTCTCATAAGTTCAACGTGCGGTGGTATTTTATCAACAGCCCTGCTCTTATGTATTTCGTAATTTACGAACTTTTTAAGATTATCATGACCTGTAAAATCAAAATCATCGGGTTTTGTGAGTTCGCCATCAGGTGTAAGAATGTGCCAGTATGAAGTGGCTTTAGCTTCTGATTTCAATGCCTCGGAAACAACTTCTTCCTTCTCTTTTACTACAGTAACACACTTCTGCTCACCCAATCTAATTGTCCTTGAAAGCTCAGAAAGAGGATGCCCCTTGCATTTTATGGTAAACGACTTATACCACCCAAAAGGCGCGCGTTTTACCTCGAAAGAGGCTTCTTTAAGCAGTTCTTCCAGTTTTTTCAGCGCATCGACCGCCGCTTTTGGAGATGCCAGGCTTGAACTCAGATGTGCATAGGGATACAACATTATCCTGTCAGTCTTGACCTGATCTATTACCTTCTTTATTTCAACAAATGTCTGCTGTAATGTATATTCAATGTTATCTTCATCGCCCTTTTCAACAGCCACAAAAACAGTCAAAGCCTCTTCCATCCTGCCTTTCTTGAGGCTTTCCTCTATTTTTTCAGCAACCGGCGTACTTTTCTTTGTCTCGTATTCTATGTAATCTGAATGAATAAGCAGTATCTGCATCGTATCACTTTCGAGATTCTAAACTGCAACTATGCTTAAAGTTCTGTCGGTTGTCCCTGAAAAATCCATAAACTTCACAAATTCCAATGACACAAATTTAAATATCAATAAATATATTAATCCGGGCGATAGATTTATATACTTTAGTGTCAGATTTAGTGTCAGACACTTGGCATACAGATGTCTGCTAAATGCATGACACCCGTATGCCATAGAGCCTCCTTCCAGAGGGAGATAACATAATGGAAATGCAAAGAGTAACACTAAGGCTCCCGGAACAGCAATTAAAAATGATCGACAGGTTTGTGGAATTAGGTGAATTTCCGTCCGCAAGTGAAGCAATCAGGACGGCTATCAGGGATTTAATCGATCACAGAAGCGAGAAACTGGCAGGAAGGATCCAATTATTTGAAAAGGCGCAGGAGCAGGCAAAAGTCGCTGGAAGTTACCTGCACATGAAGCAAGGGCACTAAAACCAATTGAGGGGAAGAATATGGAATCATTTGTACAAGACGCATTAAAAATGGCTGAAAAAGAACAGCTGATGAAGAGATCAGCCTCAAACATAGCTGAGGATATCGAAGATTTCGGAACGCCCAAGATCGTCGTAGTCGGATGCGGCGGGGGCGGCAATAATACTGTGAACCGCCTATATAATATTGGAGTAGCGGGCGCAGAAACAATAGCAATTAACACGGATAAGATCCACCTTGACATCATCCAGGCTGACAAGAAGATACTTGTAGGAAAGTCTATTACAAGAGGCCTTGGAGCTGGCGGATTCCCTGAAGTAGGGAAAAGAGCCGCCGAACTTGCGCGGGGAACACTAGAAGAAGTTCTCAAGGACGCGAACCTCGTATTTATCACAGCTGGCATGGGCGGCGGAACCGGGACAGGTGTAGCGCCTGTAGTTGCTGATATTGCAAAGGACCAGGGCGCAATAGTGATCGCAATGGTAACAAGCCCGTTCAGGGTAGAGCGCGCAAGGATGGTAAAAGCTGAAGAAGGACTTGAAGAACTGCGTAACTCAGCCGATACAGTTATAGTGCTGGATAATAACAGATTACTTGACTATGTGCCGAATCTTCCAATTGACCAGGCATTCTCAGTTATGGACCAGTTAATATCAGAGACCGTAAAGGGTATCGCTGAAACCATCACACAGCCCTCACTCATTAATCTTGACTATGCAGACGTCAGGGCAATAATGAAGGGCGGAGGACTTGCTGTAATGCTTGTCGGGGAAGCAAAGGGACAGGACAAGGCAAAAGAGGTCGTAAGAGCCGCATTGAACCACCCGCTTCTCGATGTGGACACCAACGGCGCGACCGGATGCCTGCTCCACATCACAGGCGGACCTGATATGTCGCTTCACGAAGCAGAGGCAATTGCATCTTCATTAACTTATGAGCTTGACCCCCATGCCAATGTAATATGGGGTGCAAGAGTAAGGAAAGATTACGAGGGTAAAGTACGCTGTATGGCTATAATGACTGGAATCAAGTCAGCCCAGATAATCGGTCCAAGCAGCGGGAAAATGCCTTCAGCATGCAGTTCTCCTGCACTCGGTATGAAAACCAGGGTTCCCATGGTAAGGGGAGCACTAAACGGGTCAATAATAGACCAGATCATGTGAAATTATGAAATGCAAACATAAAGACAAGGAACTAAAGGCGTAAAATTTTATTAAAGGCGTTGGCCTGGCAACGAGGGTATTGCCAGGCTTTTTTTTTCTTGATGCATAACTATCTTTTTCTTGATGCATAAGAATAATCTATATGCAGGATTATTTTAGTACATGGATTTATCAGACACCCTGAAAAAGTTTAAGAATGGTGAGATAAGTCTCAATGAAGCTGAAAAGCATCTTAAGTTTGCCTGTTATGAGGATTTGTCCAATATAGCAAAGGTAGACATTCACCGCGCAAAACGCATCGGCATCCCCGAGGCGATCATTGCTGACTGCAAGACATGTGACGACGTTGTATCCATAGCGAGAGTCCAATTAAAGAATGAAGGACGATCTATAATCACCAGGACAAGCGATGAAAAGTACGAGGCGCTGCGTGTTATGGCTGAAGAGATGTGCATAGATATCCGATGGTCGAAGCGCGCGCGGGTTGCTGTGTTAGGTGTTCCTGCTGAAAAGACAGGAGGAAGAGTTGGTGTTGTCTCCGCAGGAACGGCTGATATTCCGGTTTCAGAAGAGGCAAAGGAGATCGCTGTTGAGATGGGCTGCACGGTCAGTACCATATATGATGTAGGCGTTGCTGGTATACACAGGCTTTTCCCTGAACTAGGTAAACTTGTATCAGAGGGCGTAGATGCAATTGTCGTAGCAGCAGGACGTGAGGGGACACTCCCAGCGATAGTTGCAGGGCTTGTTGATGTGCCTGTTATTGGTGTCCCTGTCTCCACAGGTTACGGGGCAGGCGGCAAAGGCGAGGCTGCTCTTCTCTCAATGCTCCAGTCTTGCTCTGTGCTGGCTGTTGTCAACATAGATGCAGGGTTTGTTGCCGGAGCATTTGCTGCAAGGATAGCGAACCTGGCTGCGAAGAATAGAAATGAAAAATAAATGAAAGGATATTTCAAGATTGTATAAAGGAATACCTGTAATAGAACCCCTGAAAAACTATTTGAGAGCAACAAGGGTGTCCATATATACATTATCAGGTTCGACAAAAGTATATTGTCTTTTAGAGGGTTAAATTTTGTTATTCCATCTTTTTCGCTCTAATGGGAATTGCAAAGGTAAATGTGAACGTGCTCCCCTCGCCATATTTGCTCTCTACTGTTATCATCCCGCCCTGCAACTCTGCCAGCTTTTTCGTGACCACAAGCCCCAGCCCCGTACTCCCGTATTTGCTGGCTATGCCAAGATTGAGCTGCTCAAACGCTGAAAAAAGTTTCCCCATGTCTTCTTCTCTTATACCAATTCCAGTATCTGCGACCGCGAACTTTGCCAGGTCACCCTGTTTTTTCGTAATTATGGTAACAGTCCCGCCTTCCGGTTTACTGTACTTAACAGCATTTGATATCAGGTTGAACATTATCTGCTTGAACCGCTTTCCGTCAGCTTCTATGAAGTCGAGGTCCGGGTCAAGTTCCTTTTTAATTTCTACATTGCGTTTCGTGGCGTTCTCTCCAAAAAGACTGATCGTCTCATCCAGTATCTCGGGCACAGATATCTTTTCGATGATCAGTTCTATTTTTCCTGTTTCTGTCTTGCCCAGATCAAGAATGTCATTGACGATGTCAAGCATACGTTTGCTGCTGGCCAGGATATTATCCACATACTGCTTCTGTTTTTCGTTCAATTTACCCGGGATTTCCTGTTTCAGGAGTTCAGAAAATCCTATCATGGCATTAAGTGGAGTGCCAAGGTCATGGCTCATCGCGGGAAGAAGTTCGGATTTCGCCTTAATAGCAACAGCAAGTCGCAGATTTTCATCCTCTATCTCTTCTGCCCGCTTGTGGTCTGTAATATCCCTGATGACGACTGAAAGACCGATAGTCCTGACCTCTGCATTATTTAGGGGAGATACCGTGAGGCTGACATCTATTTTACTGCCATCCTTCTTCTTATACACCGATTCAATGCCTGATATTCTGCTTCCTATCAGGATGCTGTGGATAAGCGTTTCGTTCTCTGCCTGCTTATCTGGAGGGACCAATAACCTGGAAATTTTCTGTCCTGAGGCCGCCTTTTCCGTCCACCCGAAGATATTCGAAGCAGCATGGTTCCAGGTCGTTATTCTTCCCTCAAGGTCAGTTGTTATGATAGCATCGTTGGCATTATCCACAAGGTTCCTGTACCTATCCTCTGCTACCACGCGAAGGTTCTTCTCAGCCTTATTTATTGTTTCATAGGGCATTTCTATGGATGACCTGTACACCGCAAGATATACGAAGTAAAAACTTGCAGCCTTAAGCAGGTTCCCTGCATAGTCCGAATATATATATGAAAAGTTGCTGAAAATAAGGATGATAAGACCGTATATCAGGCATATAATAAAATTTTGCGGTCTTTCGCGAAATCGTTTTAGATAAATAAAAGCTGAATATGCAAGGATCATTGATGAAATGATCACCAGATATAAGAAGCCGTTAGAAGGACTTCCGTCCGTATATATCAGCGAAGGTATTTCACGGTTAAAGACCAGACCGCCTGCCAGCAGTATGAACGAGAAAAGGTTAACTTCAACTATGAGTATCGGTTTTTTCAGAAAATGAGGCAAAGTGCCGCTATAGACATAAGCGCTTATGAGGAACAGGATCGATGTGACCATAAGCGCCATGCCCCAGAAAAAAGCAGACTTGTGAAGAGAATTTTGTGTTATTAGATCAGGCATGAAAGGGTGGGAGAGCATATGGTAAAAAGTCAGCACTCCGACGAGAAGGAATGATGCCCCTATGAAAAGGGAATGATTGTCCCTGCTTTTGCCATAGGCATACCATGTTATTACGAATATGGTAAATGACATGACTAGAGGCAGAAGTTCAGTTGATACTTTAAAATAGTCCCCAACTTCAACAGGGAAATTCTTGAAATACTCAAGCGAATATCCGATCAGGAATATCGGGACGGCTACAACCAGAAGTTTCCAGGCATGTTTTTTAAGATTCATATATCGCCTTATTTCCGACCGAAAATACGCTTGACATTGGTCACCACATATCCTTCGCTATTCGTTACCATTGTATCGAACCTGGTTATGAAATCACGGGCTATGTGGGGCATTACACCCCTGAATTTCTTCATATACATTGCCTGCTGCCTTGCGAACCCCTCCTCGAACCACTCAAACACAAGTGCGCCGTCAGCCACATCCATCATCTCTTCTTCTTTCATGCTTTCAAATATGCCTTTCCCGATAAGCAAAAATACAAGTCCGTCCCATTTCTTGGATTTGCGCTGCAGTTCTTCAAGGAAAGAGATCCTGTCGTTCCAGGTCATGTGCCTGTTGCACGAATGGAACAGAGAGGTCAGGGAGTCGATTATCACGAGGTTGCCTGGCGCATTGGCATCCAGTGTAGAGACAAGTTGATTCATAATCTCCCGCTCCTCATCAACGCTTCTCAATGCGTTAATGCTCCCCCAGTCTTCTTTATTGCCGGGTGGGAATAATGAATTTGGCGAGAGGTCCCTGAAAAACATGTTCTCAGAAAGGGCAGATGCGAATTCAGTGGGGAATGTGTGTCCCAGTTCTGCCATCACGTCCTCTTTTGAGTGCATTAAAGAGATGTAACATATCTTCCCTGGAAATTTCAGGCTCTCGTCTTTCTGCAGGAGTATGTTTAGCTGGTCTCTTAGAGACTTTAGTTTATCAGGGTTTTTCTTTATCATGGAATGCATGACCGCACAGGTATATGCGAATTCTGTGCTTCCTGCGCCAACTTCCCCTATCAGGAGCACAAGTGAGCCTGATGGGAACCCTCCGCGGATTATGGTGTCAAGGGTGGGGATCGCTGTTGGTATTCTGTTAAGTGTTATGTTTATCACCTGCGTAAATTCTATTTTTTATCAATATTTTCATGAAAAGATGTTTCACCATGAGTACACCCTCTGGTAATCAAGATACAGCTTTCCACCCGGACCTGCATTGCGGTTATCCTCGTACCTTACAAGCACATAATACCTTGGGAGATCGTTCACCGTATAGGGTCCAAAATTTCCATCAGAGAGCAAATAATCCGCGGTCAGAGGCACTTCGACCAGGGTCATTGCACTCTTGTTAAGCGTCTCTTTATCATCCCATGAGAAGCTGGAACCGTTATAGAGCTGGAGAGTGAAATTATCACCTGTCGCATTGTACCTGAGTTCTAACTTCTGATTTGCAGCAGCCGGTATCCCTGAAGTGTTCGTTCTGACATCCAGATGATACCCTCCCGGAATTCCGGGTGTATAGCCGTGGATGCGCTGGTAATCAATGGATATGTTGCCCTGTGAAGTTCCCATCGGTTTTTCATCTATGTACCTTACTTGCGGGTTTCCGCTGTTGTATTCGCTAGGGTTCAATGAAATGTTCCTGATAGCCCATGTGCCCACCGAAGCGTTCAGGCTGCTCCGGTTGTTCCAGTCAGTCCCGTCCCAGACATAGACCCCATAAGTATCGGCGGCATCGCGGCTGTAGTTTATCTCAAGATAATGGTTCGTGTCGTCAGGTACAGAGGCGGTGTCTGTATTGATGTTCAGGCTGTAAGTCGTGGAGCTGCTTGTAGTAACATTGACCTCAAAGGCATCTACATTTGCCATCGTGCTGGCAGGGCCAACTTTTGTAACATACAACCATAGAGTAAGGCTCTGGACATCAGGCCATGTCCATGTTCCAAGAGCCGATGTAATGTCAAGGATATATTTAGGATTTGGATAATTATATATGACATTCCCGTTTTCAGTTTTAGCGATCGTATCCCCACCACTATTAAGAGTATAACCTACGGTGGCTATGTCGCCTCCAAAATTAGTAATACTATAGTAGTATTTTAATACAACTTTTGTTATCGTTCCGCTTCCTCCCGACGCAAAACTGCTCCCAGTTATTCTAGTTCTATCAACGGAATCCCAGATATTGTTGGGAGCCCCTATCACATTCGTATGACCAGTCGGACTTGATGTTGCATAATAACTTGTACTTCCCCCTCCCCCTCCTGTGCCAGCACCTTCAGTAAGGTTGGCAAAGGCACCCGTAACATTGCTCTGCATGTTTGCAAAGTTGGTCACCGTACCATTGGTCGCAGAGTAGCTGGTTACGTAGGTATAGTTATTCCTGTCCGATGTTCCTGTCAACTGCGTCTCATTGAACAGGGCGGCAGCGCCGCCATCCGTTGCGCTCTGTGCATTGGGGAAATCTGTAACTGTGCCCTGTGACCCATATATCTCATAATCTACAACATAGGTGAAAAGTGACTTTGTTGTGGCATTGTGGGTCACCCATGTACTATTTACATTGTTCGAGGTATCGACCGTTCGTATGCTTATGTTATGAGCGCTGTTTGGCATCAGGTATGTGGCATTGAAGGATTGGATTCCTTTTGCCACGGTGCCAATGCTCACATCATCGATCTTCACATCAACATGGTCAAAGTCTGCATCTGCCGGGTCGATCCATGTCCACCTGATATACAGCGGCTCATAAGTAACATTAATCAGGTTTGTTACGCTGGCAGGCGGTGTGTCATCGTCAGTTCCTTCTGTAACGAACATATACTCGGTGCTGTTCACGGCTTCCTTGCCAGGACGGCTGCTGTTGACTATGAAATAGTATGCAGTATTGGGTGTAAGTCCTGTTAGAGAGGCTGAATGAGATGATCCGGTATCACATGCAGATGTATAAGGATAAATTCCGGGTGAAGTGCCGTACATCACGCAGCCAGAGGTGCTTATCGTGGTGCGTATCGCCTTTGAATTAAAAACATAGCCGCTTTTTGCCGTTACAATAATATTATTAATGGTATCCCATGTTATATTCGTGGTATTCGAAGCTGTGTCCTTTACCTGGATGTTCGTGATACTTGTCCCATTGGCATTGGAAATATTCAGCGTGGTGTTGGCCATTCCACTAACAGTAGAAGGTGCTGCGGGAATAATAGAACCATCGCTCGTATCAAAATCAACGATCGTTCCATCGGGGACCGGATTTCCAAGGCTGTCTTTTAGCGTGGCAGTGACATTATAATAATCAGCGCTGTAATAAGCAGGAACAAGCTCCATTACATACCCCTGTGATGATGCAGAATAAGCAAAAGTGGTTGTATACTCCGGTATGACCGCATCAACATAATAGAAACCCGCTCCAGCCGTCATTAACGGAACGCTTGCTCTTCCATCAGCCCCCGAAACCGCAGAAAGCGAAAGTAGATCGCCATTCAGGTATGAATTGCTCGGCCCTTTAGTCAGGTTTTCGTTGAAGCTTACCAGTACGTTCGGGACAGGATTATTATACTCGTCCTGAACCTCTACAACTATATCAGTAACTCCGTCAACCGGGAGTTTTGTTGTTGATGAAGATACCTTTACAAGTCTCCAGGCTGGTGAGAGGGGCGGCGCTGCCTTTTGCGAAGAGGAAATGTATGCTTCGCCCATTTTTATGATCAGGCTGGTGCTGACATTAGCAATTACGAGCCCGTTTAATGGATCTTTCTTTTTTACATCCGCACCTTCATTTTCAAGAGTATTCGCCCACCACTCAACATAATCCGGGTTGGTGTGGAGTATGATCCAGACGTTTTTGCCGATAACTGAATTTTTCTGCTGGGATGTTGGATATATATTAATACTCTTTTTCTCAACCCCGCTTAAAGTCCCGTATTCCAGTGCCTTTACGCTTGGCAGGAAAATAGTGTTGTTAGCAAGTACCGTTTGCGAACTCGTGGTATAGTTCGTGCCGCTTCGTCTTATCAGACCGTTCTCGTAGATATATGAGTTGTAATTCCGGGCGCCTTGAAGCGCATATACCATCATACCCGTGCTGACGTTCTTGATGCTTGTATCATCTGTCATCCCCTCAGGGAAGACTTCGTTATACCTGAGCTCAACCCATGCGTCTTTCTTGACTTCAAGGGATGCATAAGCCTCTTCCCTCGGATTGTAAACCAGAACCTTTGGTGAATACTTAAAACCCATGATAAGAGGCGATGAAAGCGTGGTACCGCCCAGGATACCGTTTTCGATGTTCGACTTGAGTACTTTGAAATCGTCCTGCATTATCTTTAGATGGCTAAGTTCCTCATCTGTATTCCATACCGGGACAAAGGTCATCTGTACAGTTGACAGTATGGTAACGCCTATGGCAAGCATGAGAATAAACCCGAGTACGGGTGAAATACCTTCGTTATTTTTTAATAGACCTTTTTTCATATATCACATTATATAATACTGATTGAAGTTATTTAAATATTATTATTATTATCATAGTGAATGGTGTACCATATTAATAAATTTTCGCTACCGAGGATTTTATAAATATAAATAATTTTTAGTAAAAATGTCAAATTACGTTTACCTAACCAATAACTATATATATCCTTATCATTATAATAATAAGTAATCAAAAGGAGACTCTAAAGAGGATATAATTATGAACATGAAAAAAAGCAAATCGAATAAAGTTCGAAGAATATTGAAGGATGACAGGGGTGTATCCCCGGTAATAGCTGTCATCCTGATGGTAGCCATTACTGTCGTAATGGCAGCTATTGTATCGTCATGGAGCGCAGGCGTAAAGGCACCGACAACGCCCACGACAGTTGGTCTGGACATTGCCAGGAATAATGATACTATTGACATAGTTGTTACAGCAATAGATCCTGCAAGTGCGGCTCCCATAAAAGAGATAAATATATCATATTTTAATTATTCAGGAACACCTGGTACCCAGTACGCGACAATAATTGATGCAATTGTTGGAGATTCCAAATCCTTCATGACGGGTAGCGCAAGTTTACAGCAAATTATCGTAACTGCAACGTATAAGGACGCATCAAAGAAAGTCTTATATTCAAGAGAAACATAAGATTTTCTCTTCTTTTGAAGAGGAACTGCAAAAAGGAAATTTTCATTTTTTGCGATCTTCAATAAAGTAATGACACATAATTATTAACACCAGAAAAGGAGACATTTAAGGAGATAATATCATGAAAATGAATAATTTTACATCGGGTAAAGACAGAAAGCTATTTAATGATGACAGGGGCGTTTCTCCGGTTATCGCTGTCATCCTGATGGTTGCAATTACCGTTGTAATGGCAGCCATTGTATCATCATGGAGCGCGGGAGTAAAGGCGCCCACAGCACCTACGACCATCGGTCTTGACATCACCCGCAGCACCAATAATGTCATTGTGATAGTTACCTCAATAGACCCGCCAAGCGCGGCACCGATAAATCTGATAAATATATCATACTATAACTACGACGGTGCCAATCACAATCTGAACTATACGAATATGACAAATGCAGATGTAGGGGCATTAAAATCTATCAATACAAACAGTCCTGCGTTAAAGAAACTGATTGTCACAGCAACGTATAAGGACGGCACGCAGAAAGTCATATACAACCGTGAAACATAACACTAAGGGCAGCCCTTTTTGCAGGTAACTTGCAAAAAGGAAATATTTTTTTTTAATTTGATGTCGGTGTGAATAAAACTATTAGGAAAACGACTGCAAAAGAAGCAAGTCATAGAATAAGAAAGCGCAGTACAGAACTTGCTTTTGGCGGAAATAGCGAGAAGAATCTCATTTATGCATGGATATTGCTTTTGATCCTCAGTATCGTCCTTACATTCATAATACAGGACTGGGGGGCAGGAATCAAGCCGCCCGGGGTGCAGGCAAATGTGGGGGTCTCAGTTACAAGGCTGGACATGGAAAGGCTTGAGATTATGATAATATCCCTTGAAAAAGATGCTGACATTGAATACCTTACTTATTATTCTTCACGTGGTAGCGGGTATATCAACAAATCTGGAAACATGCCTGGTCCTGTGCATGAGATAGGAGATATCGGAATTATACCTGTTTCGGGATATAACGAGAAGGTAGAGATATTCGCCACCATGCGCAATGAAACAATAAAAATATACAGTAAAATCGAATAATTTTATTTCTTTAAAGTTTTTTGCGTTCTTGGCGGTTTATGGTATAGATTACTCACCGCAAAGGGCGCCAAGACCGCAAAGCAGAGCTTGATTATATTTTGGAGTTCTAGCAATTAATGTGGCGATCTCATGTCTCATATCTTTCTGACAGCTTCAGCGACCACAGGAGCCGCGCTCACCACGCTAACCCCTTTATCTATTGTATCAGTGGCAATTATCGCCTTCACTCCTGCCTTGAATAATTTCAAAACCGCATTATTGGAAAGTACAGGATGCACGCAGGCAGTGTAAACATCATGCGCCCCCTGGCTTCGTAGTAATGTAATGGTCTGGGCCATCGTTCCCCCGGTCGAAATAATATCATCCAGTATTATAACATCCCTTCCCTTCACTGCCAAATTCTTGGGTTTTATTGATACTGTCTCACCGCTCAACCGCGTCTTTTCAAGGAAATCATAATCGATCCCCATATCTTTTGAAGCGTTTTGAGCAAGACCGATCGCGCCGTCGTCCGGTGAAATTATAAGCGGATCCTTAAGCTCCAGGTTCTTAATGTATTTTCCAATGACGGGTGTGGCATCAAGATTTACCGCTTTCGCGTCAAAATGATCCATGACACTTTCATCGTGTATATTGATAGTGTAAACAGTATCTGCTTTTATCGCTCTTGCGATCGCGCGTGAGCTTACAGGCTCTCCAGATTTGAATTGCTTATCCTGCCGAGCATAACCCATGTAGGGAATGACGACATTTACCCTTGAAACATCGCTGCATGCATCAATAAGCTGAAGCAGCGAAACAAAATCTGAATCTGTAACAGTGCTCTGTATTATCGTGACATTATCGCCTGAAAATTTATCCAGGACACGGGTATACAGTTCACCATCAGGGAATTTCTTGAATTCGCTTACTAGCAGGTTATTTTTTAAAATTTCAGATACTCTTCCTGCGAGCAACTGAGAAGCGGGTCCGCCAATAATTTCCAAAATTATACCTCAAGCCCTTAATGGATAGCTTGGAATATAAAGAATTATTGTTCCATGTTATTTTGTTTATACTGTAATGTATTATCGTTATATTTATGTACTGCCTTGTCTAATTTAAAACGCCGCAGATAAAACAAACCATATGCATACCATCAGAAATGATGGCCTGAACCAAATGCAAAAATATATCATAATGCGGATTAATGAGTTCACATAACTAACCCCTGGAGAATATAACATGACGCTATTTATCGAAATTAAAGATCTTCGTGTCGGCTTTGATGGAGTAGATGTACTCAAAGACATAAACCTGAAAATTGATGAGGGAGAAATTATTGGGATACTGGGAAAAAGCAGTGCAGGTAAATCCATTCTCATGCACATACTTAGAGGTGTAGAAGCTTTTGAAGATGTATCAGGAAGCGTAATATACCATCTTGCCCAATGCAGCAAATGCGGATTAATAGACCAACCAAGCAAAGTGGGTACAAAATGTCAGAAATGCAATTCAAATTTCGAGAAATTCCAGGCAGATTTCGTAAAACTAGATCTACATGACCCTATAAGGAAGGACATAACAAGAAGGATAGCCATCATGCTCCAGAGGACGTTTGCCCTTTACGGAGATGAAAGGGTGATCGTGAATGTCATGAACGCGCTTCAGGAAATCGGCGAAATGGGACCAAACGCTATTAACAAAGCAGCAGACCTGCTTGACCAGGTCAACCTTTCTAACAGGATGATGCATATAGCAAGAGAACTCTCAGGCGGAGAGAAACAGCGAGTTGTACTTGCCAGACAGCTTGTGAAAAACCCTATACTTTTACTGGCAGACGAACCCACAGGGACGCTTGACCCAAAGACAGCTGAGGTCATTCACGAGACCATCCTGAATGCAACTCGTAATTTCAAGATGTCACTCATTATTACTTCCCACTGGCCAAAGGTCATAGAAGAGCTTTCGCACCGGGCGCTCTGGCTTGATGAAGGGAAGATAGTCATGATAGGCGATCCACACAAAGTAGCCGCTGCTTTCATGAAAGAAGTGGGGGAATTAGGGGAGCAGGAAAAAGTGGAGATAGGTAAGCCAGTGGTCCGTGCGCGAGAACTGAAGATGACATATTTCTCACTTGACAGGGGCATAGTCAGGGCTGTCAATGATATAAGTTTTGATGTGAACGAAGGAGAAATATTCGGCCTGATCGGTGTGAGCGGCGCTGGAAAGACCACAACATCCAAGATCATTTCCGGACTACTCGTTCCCACTTCAGGCACTATTGATGTCAGGATCGGTGATGAGTGGATAGACCTCAAACAACTCGGCCCTGACAACAAAGGAAGGGCAACCAAATATATTGGCATACTCCATCAGGAATACAGCCTTTATCCTCACAGGAACGTTATCAATAACCTGACCGAGTCCATAGGGCTTGACCTGCCTATGGAACTTGGCGAGCGAAAGGCTATACAAACATTGATGACCACAGGATTCACTGAGAAAAAAGCAGCAGAGATCCTTGCCAAGATGCCCGATGAACTGAGCGAAGGAGAACGACACAGGGTAGCGATGGCGCAGGTGCTCATCAAAGAACCGAGAATACTTGTTTTTGACGAACCTACAGGGACCATGGACCCTGTGACAAAGATCGAAGTCGCAAAATCCATCATGAATGCCAGGAAAGAACTTGGGGAGACATTTATCATAGTCTCACATGACATGGACTTTGTAGCCCAGGTGTGCGATAGGGCTGCTTTGATGAGACTTGGCAAGATAGTTGATATTGGAGATACTGACGTTGTTTTATCCAAACTTTCAGAGAAAGAACGGGAAGAAACACTGGACGGAATAGTCAAGGAATTGAAATAACTTGTAAAGGTGTTATGTGATCCAGATAGAGGTTAATGGGCAAAAATTAGAAGTAAATGACGGAGTCGTACTAAAAGATGCTATTGAACTATCAAAAGCGTTCTATCTTTCCGGAACAACAGTGGGGATTTTAAAAGCAGGTACGAAAAAGGAAGAGGCCACCTCGGAATACAAGATCATTACGACAAAAGGTGAGATAAGGATAGAACTTGTCGGGGAACATGGTATATGGACAAGGTTAAAGGATGAGCTCATTAATATAAAAGCCCACTGGGAGACCGCTAATTCAATTGCTTTCGGACCTGTTGAAACCGATATTGTTCCTGAAAGGGTTGAGAAAAAATTCAATCGTTACGATGTTTTTTTTGGTACTGGCGGCTATGATGCGAAAAACACTTACCTGATGTTTTCAAAAGATAAACATTTTTCGGATTATGGAAGCCCCAGGGAAGCAGTAATTGGAAAGATCATAAGCGGTAAAGGTGTTTTAAAAGAACTTAAACAGGGAGATACAATTTTAAAGATAGAACCTGTGATTAAGTGGGAAACACTTCTCGACAAGATATCCACCTCTGACCTCTCAACAAAACTCGAAGACGGGATGAGGATCTTCACATATTTTAAGGTTGACCTTGTTAACGAATCTCCCGAAGGCTCGGAGCATTTCCTTGCTTTGATCAGGAATAAAACATTTAATGTCCAGATCTTCTCTAATTCGTTCATATCAGATGATACTCTTAAGGGTGAGGGGTGCCCCTATGAACACTGGGAAGCCCGTTCAGAAGGCGCAGTGGCAATTCGCACTGACGGTGTGGGGAACGGACGTATCTTTATTTATAAGGGGGACAGGACATCAAGCGCAGTACACACCGTGGTGGGGCACGTTACCGAAGGTATTGAGCTTATCAGGATAGCCCGGGTTGGCAGCAGGCTTGCCGTCATTCCCAATCCTGAGAGGGTCATGATCCTTGGAATTGGCTTTGCCCAGGCTGAAAAAATTGCGGATGCGCGGGGCTTGAAACTTGAGAAACATGGATATACTGGCGACGATGCCATCATAGTTGAGCAGGACCCAAAAACAACTATTGGAATAATTAAGGAAGGTGTGGTTGCAGGGCTTGGCGTGAAAGACGATAAAATAATCGATGTCCAGTTCTATGATGACCTTGCTCCAATAACTCTTGACTTTTTCAGGCATTCACTGCGCCTTAAAGACCTGCCTCTTGGTCCTCTTCCGGTATTCTATACTTATGAGAATACATACCTCTTCAGGTCAGAAAAAGAGGCTGAAGCCTATAAAGAGATAAACCCTGAGAACGTCCCAACTAAAGAAGTCAAAGCAGGGGAGATAGCAGTTACCAATCAGGCTGCTAAACGTTATGGAATGATAGGGGTGAAGCTTATAGATGATACGAAGTACGGTCCAACAGGTGAGAAATTCGAATGTACTAACATCATAGGAAAGGTAATACATCCCGAGAGGCTAAAAGGGATAAAAGCCGGGGATATTGTTTACATAAGAGAGGTTTCATAATGGATAAAATAACAAAAATGGTAGTCATTAACTCTTCAAAAGTGCTTCCAAGCGATGTCGTTATTAAACTTTATGAATCCAATGCAGATGTAATGATAAAAGAAACCTGTTTTGGCGTTATGGTAAGCGGCGAACGTGCTGAAGTGGATAAGCTCCTCTCTGAGACGCGAAAAATGGACCCTTACGGTATATTCATAAAAGAAAGGGGTTTTGCCCCCGGTGAACCTCACAGATGCAGAGCCACAAGACGGGGCGGAGCAAGACCGGGATTCCATATGCTTGAGACCGAAGAAAAGCTCCTGCCGCAAATTGCAGAAGCTTTAAGGGCGCTGGATAGAGGTGAAATTCCCCAGAAAAAGCAGATAAAGAAAAAACTCGATGTGGAAAAGCTTAAAGAGATAATAGAGAAAGCAGAGGTATCATAATGAAGGTTTTTATATATCCAACGAACAGTCTCATCCTTTCTGACCTTGTCGAAAGGTTCGGGCATGAACCGCTTACATTGATGCATGAGATATCAAAAAAAGTAAATACACCCGGACTTGATTCCCCTCCTCTTAACATGACTCCAGAGGACCCAAAGATCGGGCTTAAGTACGCAGCAGTTGAGGTGCCATCGGGAGTGAGAGGACGGATGTCCCTATTCGGACCCCTTATATCGAAAGCCGAAGCTGCGATCAACGTGCGCGACCCGGTCGTCTCGTTCGGGTGCATGGGGTGCGCAAGGACAAATGAACTTGTTAACTTCCTTATCCGGGCAAAAAAGATCCCAATGCTCGATCTGGATTATCCCTCATCCGAAGAAGAAGCAAAGGAATTCGTGTATAAGATATCGCAATTCCTGAAATCCCTCGGCTCGCAGGAGGAAAAGAAATGAACTCGTCTGAGAACCTGGTCAGGATAGCGCAGCTTTCATGCGGCGCCGAGTACAGCGGTATTCAGGGTGAGATCGATTCCGCAGCAA
>Ga0180732_1000598_pt1 | contig 28801 bp, 21 predicted proteins | sample KR11_01MetaG_FD_148674 | JGI IMG/M metagenome (GOLD analysis project Ga0180732, IMG submission 148674) | Groundwater microbial communities from the Olkiluoto Island deep subsurface site, Finland - KR11_0.1 MetaG | ecosystem: Environmental > Aquatic > Deep subsurface > Groundwater | place... | reverse complement strand
AGATGGGGGGGTGCGGTTATTAGGGATACCGACAGTGATCGATCGACTACTCCAACAGGCGATCGCACAGGTGCTCACGCCCATATTCGAGCGCAAGTTTTCACCAAATAGCTACGGGTTTCGACCCGGACGAAGTGCACACGATGCGATCCTGAAGGCACAAGAATATGTGCAAGCAGGGAATGAGTGGGTGGTGGATATTGATCTTGAGAAATTCTTTGATCGAGTGAACCACGACAAACTCATGGCAAGAGTGGCGCGAGAGGTGAAAGACAAACGAGTGTTGAAGCTGATCCGGGCTTATCTGAACAGCGGCGTGATGATAAATGGAGTGGTGGTGGATACGGAAGAAGGCACTCCGCAAGGTGGGCCGTTATCGCCATTATTATCGAATATCATGCTGGATGATCTGGATAAGGAACTGGAGACGCGGGGACATAAATTTGTTCGTTACGCGGATGACTGTAATATCTACGTCAAAACGCAGCGAGCAGGCGAACGAGTTATGGAAAGCGTGAAAGAATTTCTGGAAAAGAAGTTGAAGTTAAAAGTCAACCCGAAGAAAAGTAAAGTTGATAAAGCAGAACGGGTTAAGTTTCTAGGGTTCAGTTTCTATAAATACAAAGGGGAAATACTCATACGAGTAGCTGGCCGGAGTCTGGAAAGATTCCGAGACAAGCTCCGCCGCCTGACCAAGCGTACCCGATCAGGCAAGCTGGAAGAGATTATCCAAGAGATAAACACCTACATAGTGGGTTGGATAGGATACTACCGGCAGGCGACCACGCCGAGTGTTTATGAAAAACTGGACAAATGGATCAGACGGAGACTGAGACAAATGATCTGGAAGCGATGGAAGAGAGGAACGACCCGATTTCGAGAGTTGGTGAGATTGGGAGTTCCGAAGTGGCGGGCAGGACTAGGTGCAACAGGCAATAGCCCCTGGAGAATGTCCACCCACCTGTGATAAATGAAGCCCTAAGCAATGGATATTTTCATAACTTAGGGCTGAAAAGTATTAGAAGTCGGTATCAAGAACTGCGTATTGCTTGATGAACCGCCGGATGCGGACCCGCATGTCCGGTGGTGTGAGAGGGGGCGGTTAATCGCCGCTCCCTACTCGATTTGTGTAAAGTAAAAATTGTTTTAGTGTACTCGAGCGAAGCGAGCGGTACGGGAGAGACTCGAATAATTCACCCCCTGTGGGCAAGCACCCAGAATCGGATTGCTTTCAATCTAATAAACCCAGTTAAATAAATAGTGCCCCGGGAGGGACTCGAACTCTCAACCTAAGCGTTAGGAGTGCTTTGCTCTATCCTATTGAGCTACCGAGGCAACGACACCATTATAGCATTATCAGTTATTTTCTGGCAAAAATACCAAGTATGAAGTGTTTTTTTTGGGTGATTTCTTTCAATTCTCATTAGTCAGTTCAACTGGTCTTCCATGAGTTAAAACAATTTGTTTACCAAAATGGATAAAATTCAATACATCACCGCTGACTAATGTATAAGTTGTTTTTGACTCAGTGCAATGAACTGCTAAAACGCTACCCTGCCAATTCAATTTGAACGCCAAACCCTTCCACTGTTTGGGAAGTTTGGGGTGAAATGTTAAACTCCCACCAGTTGTGCGTAAACCGGCAAAGCCATTAATAACACACATCCATGTGCCGGCCATATTAGCCATATGGATGCCCAACTCACTATTTCCTTGACAGTTATCCAGGTCTAACCGGGCAGTTTGGATAAAATATTCGTAGGCTTTCTCAGGATAACCTATTTCATTTGCCATGATACTAAATATGCAAGCTGATAGTGAAGAATCATGCACCGTAATGGGTTCATAAAAATCAAAGTCCCGTTTTTTTTGGTCTAAAGAAAATTGATCATTTAAGACAAACTCAGCTAGCACAGTATCCGCTTGTTTGCACACGCGGTGGCGGTAGATTATCAACATATGGTGGTGAAACTGCAATGGATATTCTTCTCTGGGCGTTTTTGCAAATGGCCAATCCGGTTTGGCTAAGAAACCATCATCCTGGGGGATAATCCCCAATTCAGAGGCGTAAGGCAGGAACATATTTTCAGCAATTTTTTGCCACAAGGTTATTTCGTTAGTATCTAACTCGATCTTGGCTTGTAATTTCAACAATACTTCCGGGAACTCCTTCTCAAGCATGTGCCATACATCGATGGCAAAACTCAAGTGTTCGCGGGCCATGTAATTGGTGTAGGCATTATTATCCACCAGGACGGTATATTCATCCGGTCCGGTTACACATGGGATGGAATATTTCCCTCCTTTTGATGGTGCGAACCAACCAACCTGAGCCCAAATGCGGGCAGTCTCAAACAATATCTCAGCCCCCATTTCAGCAATAAAAGATTTATCATTCGTCGCCATGTAGTATTTTTTAAGTGCAATGGCAATATCTGCATTTATATGATATTGAGCGGTACCCGCCGGGTAATAAGAGGAACATTCATCGCCGTTTATCGTCCGCCAGGGAAAAAGTGCGCCGCCGGAGTGAGACATTTGCCTGGCGCGTGTGCGGGCTCCTTCTAATGTGAAATACCGATATTCAAGCAACGATTTTGCAATTTGAGGTGAGTGATAGAGAAAGAAAGGTACGGCAAAACCTTCGCTGTCCCAGAAGGTATGTCCTGAATATCCCTCTCCGGTCAATCCTTTGGCAGCAATATTTGTTTTTCCATCTCTACCAACGGACTGGAGTAAGTGGAAGGTATTGAAGCGAACCCCCTGCTGAAGGGCAGGGTCACCTTCAATTTCAACATCAGCAGATTGCCAATATTGGTCTAGATATGTGCATTGGCTGTCGTATAGATTTTGCCAACCATCTTGCGCAGCCGAAATGGCTATTTGTTTTGATTGGTTTAGAATAAATTCTTCAGGGGCGTCCCGGCTGGTGACGTAAGCGATATATTTGGTCAGGGTGATTGGTTTACCTGCTTGAACACTGCCTTTCCACATATATCCCGCTGAATCTTCCAAAACGACTGTTTCAGGGTTGTTTGAAAATCCCTTAAAAAAATGATGAACTGTGCAAGCAACTGCCAAGCCTGATATTTTGCATTTTTGTTTTACTTCAATGCACTGGTCAGAAGCTGAAATATGGTTAATTTGCATTCTCAGGTTTAATTTGTCACGACTGAATAATGTGTTGTCCTGGTCAGCCAGAACAGTGCCACCTGCATAAACGCCTGAATAGAGACTTAGATCAGCATCTTGTAATAGTGACATAATGCAGCGAATCGCGAAAAGATGAGGATTTTCAAAACTGACCATACGCTGAAATTGAAGATCAACGGTTTTTCCTTTTGATGTAATCCAACGGACCGATCTTTGCATACAGCCGGTCTGCATATCAAGCATTCGACTATATTTTTCTATGATTCCTGAGGTAACGCAAAACGGTTCGCCATCGACTTCAATCAGAATTTCCTTGGCATCCGCTACATTGACCATGAATTGATCATTAATGGGATTCGCATAGATAAAATCGGGGTAATCAAATGGATATTCTTCATAAAAACCGTTAATGTAGGTACCATTCATCTGTGATCCAGAAAAACCTTCTTCAAAACCGCCGCGGACCCCCAGATAACCATTTCCTAGCGAAAAAATTGTTTCATTAAACTTGTATTCTTTCTCCATAAAATATTTTTCTGTTACTCGCCAAGGTTCTGCTGGATAAATTACTTTGCCAAACTTCTGGTGTTCATTCATAACTCACTATCCTTAATTTTCTGCATCGATGTCGTTTTACCCATACTTATGCCAATAAATATGTGTGCTATATAGCATAGCCACCTGTTATCTGCATTCACTTATTAATCCTTTCACGATCACAAAGGATAATTTCAATACATCAAAGACTTGATAACTGTTTGCTGTTAGCCTTTCACTGCGCCAGTAAGCATTCCACGTACAAAGTAGCGTTGCAGGGCAAAGAATACGATCATCGGCAGCAGCATAGACAGGAAAGCGGCGGCGGTTAATAGATGCCATCCGGCTCCTAATGAAGTTACCATATTGCTGATTTGATAGGTCATCACAGGTTTGGTGCCACCCAAAAAGACAAGAGCGACTAATAGATCATTCCAAACCCAAAGGAATTGAAAAATTCCAAGTGAAGCGATGGCAGGCATGGATAGTGGAATGACCAATTTTGTGAAAGTTGACCAATGAGACGCGCCATCCAGGTAAGCCGATTCAAAGAGATCTTTTGGCAAACTACCTAAGAAGTTTCGCATTAAATAAATCGCATATGGCATACCAAAACCTGTATGGAAGAGCCACACGCCTAAGAATGTTCCTGTTAAACCCATACTTGCATACATTTTAAGTACCGGAACAAGGGTCATTTGAAGAGGCACTACTTGAAGCCCAACCAATACTGCGAATATTAAAAATCGTCCTTTGAAATCCAGCCAGGCGAAGGCATAGCCAGCGAATGCAGCCAGAAAAATGGGAAATATTGTTGCCGGAATTGTCACAATCAGACTGTTGACAAATGCTTGTCCCATTCCTCTTGGATTCAACAAATCGGATGCATTGCAATTTAAACTCGAGGATTGAGAACCAGTACCGCAATCCTCAACGTAGGTTTTTGTCCCTCGATAACCAACAATGGCATCAACATAATTGTTGAGTGTAAATTTTGATGACGCTCCAGTTTGTGTTGAACTATTGCCTGAAAACGCAGTCCACCAACCCGTTGTATTGATCAACGGAAGCGGTCTGAGGGATGTAATGAAAAGTCCGATGGTCGGCACCAACCAGATCACCATTGTAAAGATAATAATAAAATGTAAGGGGATTTTATTGAAGATTTTGTTAATTTTTGAGCGTCTCATCTCATTGCCTCCTGTGCCAAGAAGCGGCGAATGTTCATGTATATGAAAGGTATGATGGCAAGAATGAGTACAACTGCAATTGCAGTTCCCCTACCGGTCTGGAAGTTTTTATACATTTCATCGTACATACGTGTGGCAATGACTTCGGTACCAAAATTTCCCCCGGTCATAACATAGACGATATCGAATAGTTTGAGTACATTAATTACCATGGTGGTGATTACTACAATGATGGTTGGTGAAATAATCGGTACCATAACTTTCCAAAATATTTGCCATTCGGAGGCGCCATCAACGCGAGCGGCCTCAAGTACATCATCTGAAACTGCTTTTAGCGCGGCTGATAGAATCGTCATACAAAAACCAGTCCATATCCAGACGCCAACTATAACCAACATTATCGTATTGAGGTTCGTGGTCGATAAAAATGCAACCGGTTTACCTCCAAGTGCTGTAATAATGGCGTTCAACAACCCTACTTGCACTTGAGTCGTTCCCCAATTATAGACAAATTTCCATATAACACCTGCGCCCACAAAAGAGATCGCCATCGGCATAAAAATAATTGCTTTTGCCAATGCTTCATATTTGACTTTTTCAGCAAGAATAGCGAAACCAAGACCAATGCCAACTGTTCCGCTTACCATTATGAAAATCCACTTTATCGTATTGCCATATGACGATACCCAAAAAGATTCCCATATTGTATTGAATGAAGTTGTATCTAATTCTGCGGTCAATGCATATCGATAATTTTCAAATATTCCCCAACATGGTTCGCCTATATTACAGGTGGTTGCTGCAGATGCTGTACCGTCTTTATTCAAAAAACTGAGAACAACAGTATTTAGCATCGGATAAACGATAAAAATGCTCATAATGATAATGGCTGGCGCCAAATAGAACCAGGGGATAACCTTGCCTTGCTTCATGACCTGAGGAACATTTGCAGAAGACATATCACCTCCTAATTTCGTAGTGGTGTTAGTAAAACTAACACCACTACGTTGTTACTTACCCGGTTTTACTTTAATCCTTCTGCTTGAGCTGCAGCAATTGTGGTCAAAATCGTATCCAAATCGCCGCCAGTTACATAATCAGTGATTCCTTTAAATTCAGCGCTGCCGAATCCACCAGGAATTGAATCGCCAATGTCAGGAGTAAATCCGGTGGCATTCGCCAGGATTTGTCCCTTTTTCAACAGGGCGGGGTCAACATAAGCGTCTGCACCAGCCATGTTCGGGGTCAGGTCAAATCCGACCTGGGCCCACATTTCGCCGCCTTTGGCACTGCTCAGGTAGGCTACCAAAGCCTTTACAGCGGGTTTATCGCTGAAGGCCATCATCCAGTCAGAGCCGCCTTGCAAGCCTTGTGCACCGGGTACACCAAAGAAATCGTAATCGGTGCCATAGACAAGATCAGGATATGTATCTTTGACGGTTCCACCAGCAAAACCAGATTGCTTAACCATCATGGCTTCTGGGGGTGTTGAGAAGACTTTGAGGATGGCGTCATTGAATCCGACAGAGACTGTGCCTGCGGAACCGCCAACTGCGTAAGTATCACTCATTGCCCATTTGCCATAAATTTCATAAGCAGCTTTCACACCAGCATCATTGTAAGGGATTGTTCCATCGATGATTCCCATTACATAATCCGGTCCTTGTGTGACAAGCAAGATATCTTGAATGAAGTCAGTACCTGTCCAACCAGTGGCGTCACCAGATTCCATGCCCGTTGACCAGGGCACCTTTCCATCGGCAACCATTTTTTCGACGAGTGCATCCAATTCATCCCAGGTTGTGGGAATGGTATAACCATCGGTGGTGAAGTTAGTCGGGCTATACCAAATCAGTGTCTTGGGATCTGCTTTTACAGGAAGGCCAAGCCATTTTCCGTTTACAGTTCCAATGCTTTTCCAGTAATCCGCGTAATTATCACCATTTATACCCAGGTCAGTCATCGCAATCAATTCGGTTTCATATTGTGAGAGTTGGGTAACATTCCAAAAAGTAATATCAGGCGGCGTGCCGGCTTGCACACGAGTATCAAGAAGGGCTTGATCTCTAGTGGATTCCGGATTGAGCACAAATCCACAAGCTTCTACCAATGGGGCGAGGATTTTATTTAAGTTCTCTTCCTCAACACCTGACCATTGATAGAGCATACTGATTGTGTCACCAGCTTCGGCACCCATGCAGTCAATATCAGTAGCTGGTGCGGTCATAGGTTCTTGGGCTTCAGTGGCAACTGGAGTGGCCTTTGCGCAAGACGCAAGAACCATTGTCAGAATGACAATTATGCTAATTACAAGTAAACTCTTTGTTTTCATTGCTTTCTCTCCTCTAAATCGATCGTAAGTAAAACAGTTGAGTTACAACACTTGATTACACAAATATTCTTTCAACATCACCTCCTTTTGCCAAAGAAACCGAACTTGTCCTTTTATCATATGATGCATTCAAGTAACACGTGTTAGTGATTCGTTCATTTTTTTTACCGATAATTCTGCTAAATCTTGAAAAACCACATGTGCTCTCTCTAATCGAGATTTTGGACCAATACCAATTGCCCACATCCCTCCAGCGATTGCAGATTCGATGCCTGCGGCTGCATCTTCGAAAACAACACATTGCGATGGAGGAGTTTCAATAAGCTTGGCAGCATATAAAAAAAGGTCCGGTGCAGGTTTTTGGTTTTTAACGCTTGATCCATCGGCTATAGCGTCTAAAAGATCAGTGATATCTAGTTTTTCGATGACCGTTCTTGCATTCTTACTTGCGGATCCTATCGCTATTTTTATTCCAATTGCACGTAGATTAACAAGGAAATCTCGAGCTCCAGGCAGAAGATCTTTTTTTGTGAGCGTTGAGATGGAGTTGATATAATAATTATTCTTGCGTTCCATCATTTCTTCAATCTCTGATTCACTAGCTTTTTTATCTTTCAAAATCAGAAGCAGTGATTCTCGACGTGGAATACCGCGCAAGGATTCATTATCTTTTTGTGTGAAGCTGATTTTCTCATCGTTAGCCAACTTTTTCCATGCCAAATAATGAAGTTCAGAAGTATCTGTAAGCACGCCATCCAAATCAAAAATCGCTCCTTTTATTGGAAGAAAAGGTGTTGGTGAGGGAACTTTGGTTTGTGATAACGTTGTTTTTGTCGTGTGTTCCATTATATTCAACCTGGATACTTCACATTAATAGATTAATTCGTTTTACTAATTTCTTGTGCTAGTCGATTCCCTGAGAATTAATTCAGTTTCAAGTAATACCCCGGGCAGATCCGTATCATTTCCAAGAATCATTTTTATTAATTGATCTCCTGCGAGTCTGCCAAGGTCAAATGCAGGCAGTCTAACAGTGGAAAGTGGAGGGTCGTAAAACTCTGCCATTGGAACATCATCGAAACCGATAATCTCGATATCTTGTGGAATCCGCAAACCTGCTTGTTTGATGGCCTGGATCGCGCCAATTGCCACCACATCACTGGCAACAAACACTGCGGTTGGGTAAGGGGGTAATGAAAGTAAATCTTTCATTGCTTCATATCCACTGGCTGGCGTAAAATCACCTTCTTTAATTAAACTTTCATCAACTTTTATTTTTGCATTTTTTATGGCTTTGAGATAACCAGATTTACGTTGCTGAGCTGATGAATATTCCATTTTTGCATTAGTGATCATAGCAATTCGTTTGTGTCCGCAAGAGATAAGATGGTCAACTGCCATTTTTGAACCAAATTCTGCATTGACATCTACAAATGGAATATTGGTATTTGCCATTTGGCCAAGTAGGATAATGGGAACGCCTTCTTTATGAAGTTGAATGAGTTCGGGATCATTTTGCAATGGGCCAGAGAGAATAATTCCATCAACATGATTTTCAGTTATTAATTGTGAATAACCATCCGTTTTTTCGTGGTCTAAATGCTTCAATAAGACATGAAATCCCCATTTACTGGCAGCTTGTTCAATTCCCACAAAAACCTGAAGCAGAAAAGCATCATTAAAAACTTGCTCAATACTTTGAAGACGAACCAGACCGATCATTTTTGATTTTCCAGAGGCCAGTTTTCGTCCTGAGGCATTCGGATGATAGTTTAATTGTCTGGCTGCTTCAATGACTCTTTGGCGCGTGTTTTCAGAAATATTTGAATCAGGAAAATTATTTAAGACAAAAGAAACAGTCGTCCGTGATACTCCTGCAAGCTTGGCAACATCTATACTTGTTGGTCGTTTGTTTGCCAAGATTCTCTCCTTTTTACTAACACGCGTTAGTAATAATAGTGTATAAAATTATATGACAATTGTCAACTACTGTATCAAAAAATAGCTCAAATTAATCGAAATATTTTCATAAAGAATACTAAATTAACAAGGCTAAGTGGCTTACAGACTGTTTCGGATTGTCAGCACCTGGTCTGCATACCTATAGCCCACGTCATACGGACCGTAAGACTTCAATGCTTCGCGGATGTCGCCGTACCTTTCGGTCAAGCCTGCCAGCATGCGCACACCGTAGTCCACGTTAAAAGCGGGGTCTTTGAGTTCTTCGATGCTTGGCCTGGAAGCAAAACATGGGCCGTTGATGCACTGAAAACTGGCAGAGATGCCATCCCTGGGCATGACCTGCATCAAACCCACCGCTCCTGAAGTGGACATGATCTCAGGCTGACCACCGCTCTCTTGCAGCATCACCGAGGCAATCAGCAAGGCGTCCACACCATGTTTGGAGGCAGCCTCTTCAATCAATCCACACCAGGGCTGAACTTTGGCAGGGTAGCGGTCATTGAATTCGCATGCCGTCGAGCTGCTGGTCACGACAACGACTTCAGTTGCTGCCTCAGCAATAATGGTTGGGTTGACCAACCTGCTGAGCAGCACCAGAATGAGTATTCCAAATGCGAGTCCGGGGATGATGGCTTTTTGTGTGCTGGTCATGATAGTCTCCTTTGAACGACATCGATTGAGACTATAATAGCACGTATGTTCTATAATTGCAAGAAAAAGTAGGGGAGGGTTTGGAACCCTCCCCAAGCAAAACGTTATCTTTCCATGCTAACGACTTGATGCTCCCACTTATGCCAGCCGTTGAAGCGTTCATCCAAAATCTTGCGGCCTTCTCCAGGGCATTTCTGATCCATCAGTTCGAGATCGGCATCCACCATGATGCGCACCAGTTCGTGGAATTTGATCTTGGGTTCCCAGCCAAGCGCTTTCTTGGCTTTGGTGGGGTCTCCCAACAGGTAATCCACTTCAGTGGGGCGGAAGTAGCGGGGATCGATTTCCACGTACTTCTGATAGTCCAACCCGACGTAGCCAAAAGCTTCTTCGAGGAATTCGCGCGGACTGTGAGATTCACCAGTGGCGACGACAAAATCATCAGATTTGTCAAGCTGCAGCATCATCCACATGGCTTCAACGTATTCAGGGGCATAACCCCAGTCGCGTTTGGAATCCAGGTTGCCCATGTAGAGTTTGTTCTGCTTGCCCGCTACAATGGAAGCCAGTGCACGGGTGATCTTGCGGGTGACAAATGTTTCGCCGCGACGAGGGGATTCGTGGTTGAAAAGGATGCCGTTGGTGGCGAAGATATCGTAGCCTTCGCGGTAATTGCGGGTGACCCAGTAGGAATACACCTTGGCAGCAGCGTATGGGCTGCGTGGTTCGAATGGGGTTGTTTCCATTTGCGGTGGTTTGGCGCCACCAAACATTTCACTTGATGAAGCCTGGTAAAAACGTTCGGGATGTCCGCTGCGGCGAATAGCTTCAAGAATGCGGATTGTGCCCAGACCGGTGATGTCTCCGGTGTATTCGGGCATGTCAAAACTGACACGAACATGGCTTTGAGCAGCCAGGTTATAGATCTCATCCGGTTTGACGTTGTAAATCACATCCATCAAACTTTCGATGGCTGAAATATCGCCATAATGCAAAAAGAGGTTCACTGGTCCGCCATTTTTATGCGGATCGTGATAAAGATGGTCAATTCTGCGGGTATTAAACGTGCTGGCACGGCGGATGATACCGTGTACTTCATATCCCTTTGAAAGTAACAACTCTGCAAGGTAAGAACCATCCTGACCGGTGATGCCTGTAATTAAAGCTTTTTTCATTAAATTTTTCTCCTAATTTTGTTCCAGTTCAACCGTGCTTCACAGGTGAAGTTTAAGTTGATCTGTCAGCATTTCTTGTGTTGGACGGTCGCTTAATCCGTCGGGGGTGGTATAAGACCGATAACCCATGTGGAATTCTGCCTGATCTCTTTTCCACAAATCCACACCATCCACCTTTATTGAAGGCGATCCCTGAAAGCAGTGAAATTCTGCTTCAAAGTCGTCTTGGATGGCAATGCGTTCCGGTTGTATAGTAATACCCAAAATGTTCAAACAATCCAGTAGATCATTCCAGGTTTGTTCAGTACTTGGGCATTCTTCTATAAAGAGAAACTGGATTTTTTCCACAGACCTATTATAGTAGAAAAAAGCGGACTTTTGGAAAGTTACCAAAAATGAAAATCCCCCGGGGTGTGTAACCCGCGGGGGATTGACTCAAGTTTTCTTTACTTCTTTTTGAAGATTATTTTCGTCTTTTCTTCATTCAGGTCAACGATGACAGTGTCTCCATCAACAAATTCGCCTGCGAGTAAACTGACCGAAAGCGGACTTTCGACATATTTTTGTAGTGCTCTCTTGAGGGGACGCGCCCCATAAGAAGCATCGTAGCCTTCTGTCGCCAGCCATTCGCGGGCAGTTGGGGTGAGCTCAACTTTTAAGCCGTGCTCTTCAAGTCGATCACGAACATCTTTCATTTGCAGGTCAACGATTTCCATCATCTGTTCTTTGGTGAGTGGTGAGAACATGATGACTTCATCAACACGGTTGAGGAACTCAGGTCTGAATGTGCTCTTGAGCGCTTTTTCAATCTTTTCGTGTGCCTGGCGGTCTTCATCAGTGGCTTCTTTTTGCAGAAAGCCCAGGGTGCCGCCTTGTTTGACGAATTCAGTGCCCAGGTTGCTGGTCATGATTAAGACAGTATTTCTAAAGTCAACAACGCGGCCCTGTCCATCGGTCAAACGGCCGTCGTCAAGGATCTGCAGCAGGGCGTTCCAAACCTCGGGATGGGCTTTTTCAATCTCATCGAAGAGGATCACGCGATAGGGACGCCTGCGAACGGCTTCGGTTAATTGACCGCCTTCTTCATAACCCACATAACCTGGAGGAGCGCCAAAGAGGCGTGAAACGGTGTGCTGTTCGTGGTATTCGCTCATATCCATACGAACCAAAGCGTCTTCATCATCAAACAGGAATTCAGCCAGTGCCTTGGCCAGTTCAGTCTTACCCACACCGGAGGGGCCGATAAAGATAAACGAACCGTTGGGGCGTTTGGGGTCTTTCAAGCCTGAACGTGCGCGGCGGATGGCATCTGCGATGGCGTGGATGGCCGGTTCCTGGCCGATGATGCGTTCATGCAGGCGTTCTTCCATGTGCAGCAGGCGGGTAGATTCTGTCTCGAGCATTTGATTGACAGGGATGCCGCGCCATTGCGAAAGGACTTCGGCGATATCGTTAATATCTACCACCTCATCCAGTTTGTGGTCAGATTCCCAAACGTCTCGTTTCGAATTGAAATCCTCCTCAAGACGGAGACGGTCAGCTTTCATTTTTGCGGCACGTTCGTAGTCACGTTCGATGCCGGCTTGTTCTTCTTCCGCTTTGAGGCGGTCAAGTTCAGTTTTCATCATTTTAAGCTCGGGGGGCAGTGAATAAAGTGCCACACGCAACTTGGCGGCAGCCTCATCCATCAGGTCAATGGCTTTGTCGGGCAGGCGGCGGTCAGTAATGTAGCGTGAACTTAATTTCACCGCGGCTTCGAGGGCATCATCCGAGAAATGGACTTTATGGTGAGCCTCATAGCGGTCCCGTAAAACCAGGAGCATTTTTAAAGTATCTTCTTGTGAAGGTTCTTCCACAAAGACAGGGGCAAAGCGTCTTTCAAGCGCTGCATCTTTTTCGATATGTTTTTGATATTCATCCAAAGTGGTGGCGCCTACACATTGCAGTTCGCCGCGCGCCAGGGCAGGTTTCAACATGTTGGAGGCATCCATAGCGCCTTGAGCAGCGCCTGCTCCAACCACTGTGTGAAGTTCATCGATGAACAGGATGATCTCGCCATTCGAGCGTTGTACTTCTTCGATGGACGCTTTGAGCCGTTCTTCAAACTCACCTCTAAAGCGTGAGCCGGCAATCATGGAACCAAGATCAAGTGAGATTACCTTTTTGCCCATTAATATTTCGGGCACATCGTTGGTGGCAATCTTTTCAGCAAGCCCTTCCACGATGGCAGTCTTACCAACACCGGCTTCACCGATCAGAACAGGGTTGTTTTTCGTGCGGCGGGAGAGAATTTGCATCACGCGTGAAATTTCGGTGTCACGGCCAATCACCGGATCAAGCTTGCCCTCTCGGGCTTGCTGGGTGAGATCGCGTGAATATTTTTCAAGCGTGCGATAACGGGTTTCAGCCTGGGGGTCGGTGACACGCTGACCGCCGCGCAATTGAACCACAGCTTCTGATACCCGTTCACGGGTCAGACCGGTGGTTTCGAGCAGCCGGGCAGCCGGTGTATTCTTTTCACTCAAAATAGCCAAAAAGAGGTGTTCGGTGGAAATATATTCGTCTTTCAATTTGCTGGCTTCTTCATTCGCCAGGTCAATAATTCGTTTGACGCGCGGCGTGATGAAAATCTGGCCGGCTCCGCCGCCGAAAATACTGGCTTTGGGGCTGGTCTTGAGAATGTAATCAAGTCTTTCCATCAAAATCTGGGGATCCACCTTCAGAATCTCAAGGATTTGTGGAACCACGCCCTGGGGTTGTTCGATCAACGCCAGCAGGATATGTTCTGTATCAATTTGGTTATGCCCATACCTCTGAATAATTTCAGCAGCGCGTTGGGCTGCCTCTTGTGCTCTCTCTGTAAAACGATCAAATCTCATCATAAGATGTTTATCCTTTTTCTACTAATTACCGGTGATTATAGCATTTCAAGAGGTGCGATTGGCATAGAATAATATAAGAGACTTATCAGAGTTTTATCATCGAGCGTCAAAACAGACTTGCCCCTCAATTACAGTAAGTTGAACATGCAAGTTTGAGTCCAGAAGGACGAGATCAGCATCGTAATTTGGAGCAATTCGACCTTTGCGCTCCTCCAGATGGATGGCTCGAGCAGCATTTAGTGATGAGCACATCCAGATTTCTTCAAGCGGAAGGTGCGTGGCTGCTGCAAAATTTCGCAAGGCTGCATCCATGGTGAGGGTTGACCCTGCCAGCGTTCCATCCGCAAGTCTGGCTGCGCCGTCGGCAAGTGTTACCGGCTGCCCTTCAAGCGAATAGATGCCATCAGTCATGCCTGCCGCGCTGATTGAATCGGTGATCAAAATCACTCCGTGGGGAGTCTTTGCCTTTACCAGAATATCCATGACGGCCGGGTGAACATGAATGTTGTCTGCGATTAATTCGCAGTTCAGTTCGGCCAGTGACAGTGCAGCGCCCACTACCCCTGGCTCACGATGGTGAAGCGACCCCATGGCGTTAAAACAGTGAGTCACCTGAGTGATCCCTAGTTGTATTGCAACCTGCATTTCTGCGAAGGTTGCGGCTGTGTGGCCGGCAGCTATCGTGATATTGCGGCCCTTACATGCTGAAATCATCCACTGGTTCTCAATAATTTCTGGTGCAAGCGCAACCAAACGGATTAAGCCTGAATCCAAATAAGGCAACGCTTCTTCAAGTATAGCGGCACGGATGTTGGCAATAGATTGTGCGCCGGCATTGAGCGGATTCAGCCAGGGGCCTTCCAGGTGGATGCCAAGGATGCGAGCGCCAGGCTCATCGCCCATGACTGATTGAATGGTATCAATAGCGGCTGTGATTTCAGACTGGCTGGCTGCATAAGTCGTTGCAAGAAATCCTGTCACACCGTGGCTGGCAAAAAAGGCAGATATCTTTTTGATCTCATCAGTTTTGCCAAATACGAAGTCTGCGCCGAGAGCACCATGCGTGTGTAAGTCAATAAATCCGGGCAGTAAGGCGCTCCCGCGGCAGTCAATGAGAGTGGCTGAAGTATGTGCGAAAGACTGGGGGGCATCTCCTGAACCCAGCGAGTGAATGCGATTGCCTTCTATTAGGCACCATCCACGGTCGAGCGGTTCAGATGCACTAATAATTTTCGCATCGCAAAAAAGTATATTTGGTTGATCTTTCATATTGAGATTTTAGCCTTTGCAGAAAGGCGTGTCAATCTGGCATTTTTTAAATCGCACTAAGAGGCATTGGTGTAAAATTGGATTCATGACCGTTTTATCGATTCCAAACTCCAGAATCCGGGCCATCCGCTTGCGGGAGGACCTTAAGCAAATTGCTGACCTTATCGAATTGTGTTTTTTAGATAACATCGACCCTGAAGGTCAGGAGTATATCCGTCATATCAGACAGACCGCCAACAACTTTAGCGGATTGATTCTTGAAAACACCACACCTGAAAACTCGACGCTGCCTTTCCATGGATATGTGTGGGTAGAAAACGACAAGATCATTGGCAATATCACCTTGATTCCGCTGCGGTCAAAAGAAAAGGGTGGCTATTTTGTGGCTAATGTGGCTGTTCACCCCAATTTTCGCGGCAGGGGAATCGGCAAACAACTCACCGAACGCGCCATCCGCCATGTGCGTGAACACCAGGGTAAACATGTTTACCTGCAGGTGCGCGAGGATAATGAAATTGCTATTCAAATATACCGCAACCTGGGTTTCGATGAAATCAGCCGCCGAACCATGTGGGTTTACCGTCCATCAAGCAGGCTTGTTGAAAACATACCATCAGCGATTAAGGTGGCTGGCCGCGAGAAAGAAGATTGGTCTCAGCAAAGAGTGTGGCTTGACGCTATGTATCCTCGTGAGCTGCACTGGAACCTTCCGATTCGGTTGGACAAAATGGAACCAACCTTTTCAAACTGGTTAACCCGGTTAATGTTTGCAGAGTTTCAGCGATCGTGGTCAGTACGTAAAGATTCAAAATTGATCGGGGCTGTCACTTTGGATCATGGCTCTGAGACGCACGATTACTGCTGGCTGGCAACTTCTCCCATTTGGGAGGACGAGGTGATTCGTAATGTGTTTCCGGTGATCGCCCGCAAGGTGCTGTTTCCAAAACGTTTGGCGGTGAACTACCCGGCTGGCAGGGCAAGGGCTTCTTTTGAGGCAGCAGGGATGCGTGAACTTAATACCCTTTTGTGGATGAAACATAAGATCTCGTTGCTCAATGAATCAATAATTGTTTAATTCGTGCCACTTTTTTGAGCTTTTTGCGTAAATGGATTGAAAGGAAAAAACCATGAATAAATTTCTCATCCGTTTATTAATAAATGCCGCAGCCTTGTTTTTGGCGGTAAAGGTGTTGGAACCGCACATTTTGATGCAAAATGATGCCTGGTATGCTTATTTGGTGCTGGCTCTCATTTTTGGCTTTGTGAACGCCATAATAAAACCCTTACTAATGATCGCGAGCTGCCCTATGATCATCCTGACCTTGGGACTTGGCACATTGATCATTAACACATTGATGTTTCTATTTGTCGGATGGCTGGGCAATATCATCAACATCGGATTTACCATTCCGGACAACAAATACCTTTATGCTTTTCTCGGCGCATTGATTGTCAGCCTGGTAAGTCTCATTTTGACCAGGATTTTCGCTCCAAGCAAGAAAAATTAATAGATAAAAAAAGCTGCGCTGAGAAAATCAGCGCAGCTTTTTTATCGTTAGCATTTAATCGGTGGGTTGAATATCCAGGCTGGAAATCCATAACAGCACTTCCGGCTGCCATTGGAAAGCGAGTGTGCCATCAGAATTGAGCAATTGCCAGGTTCCTGTTTCGCTCATCATTGGTTGAGCATCGCCCGAGATCATGACCGCAACTCCATCTGGCACGAGAGGCACCCATTGTGTGCCGTCTTCTGATAGTTTGTATACTGCCATCCCCAGCGGACCGTCTACCATGCCGGTAGACATATTAAAAGTCAATGGGCTGGTTGAAGCAGGCAAATCCGGAATTGTCTGATCAAGAGGATCTTCAATCTCTTGGGGGATGGTGAATCGCAGCATGTAGCCATTCTCTGCATCACTGATCCAAACCCTGCCTTGATCATCCACTGCGATGCCAATCGGCATGCCAAAGCCATCAATGCCGCTGCTGTAATCGCCCCAACCTCTGATGAAGTTGCCGACGCTATCAAATTCCAGAACTCTATAAGCATCAGGATCGGTCACAAACACGTGACCATTTTTGTCTACGTCAATGTAGGGTTTGTTGTTGACAGACTGTCCATCCCAGGCATCTACCATCCACTCGCGCAAGTATCCATAGCCAACACCGTCAGACAGCGGTTTGAAGACCTGAATGCGTTGATTCCAGGTATCGACTACATAGAGTAAACCTTCGCTGTCAATTGCCAGGCCAACTGGTTCGTCAAACTCACCTTGGTTCATGCCATTCATACCGAACTGGCTCAAAAAGAGGCCATTGGCGTCATAAACCAGCACACGGTTGTTGCCGGTGTCGGTGACGAGTACCTGCCCACTGGCATTCACCACAATACCGCGCGGCCCCCAGAAGCCATCGGGTGAATCGGCTGTGCCTGCATTGCCCCACATGGTCACGAACTTGCCATCTGCGGTGAACTTTTGAATGCGGTAATTCCAGGTATCTGCAACATACACAGATCCATCGGGGGCCACAGCAATTCCCCAGGGTTCATTGAAGGTGCCGCCAGGAGCATTTCCACCGCCATCCATGGTTGCAAAGCTGCCCCACGTGCTGATAAATTGTCCATCAGCAGTAAAGCGTTGAATACGGTGATTTCTGGCATCAGTCACATAGATGTCGCCATTAGGTCCGATGGCAAGGTCATGTGCACCGGTGAACTGTCCATTTTCGATACCGGTTGAGCCGAAGTACAAATCAGGGGTAAACAGGGTCATTTTGTCAGCATACGGGTCGACCTTAACGACCGGAGCGGAGGGCACTGTACCATAAGTCCAAATGGATGAGACCAGGCTCTTTTGGATGAAAAGGTAAATGCGACCTGAAGGTTCCCAGTTTTCAACAGTTAAAGAGGAGAGGTTTTTAATGGCTGCATAGCGGGTGTAATCTTTGTTTAGCCAAATGTCGCGGATGGCTTGCACCATCTCAGGGTTTTGCAACGCTGTCCAAACACTCTTAATGGATTGATTCATGTAATCTTGCATTGGCCAAACCAGCCGAATGTACTTGAACTCATAATAGTTATCATCCAGAATGGCACGCGTTTTTACGAGTTCGGTATCATCTGAGATGACAACGGGATATTGTGTGAGGTCACGAGTAAGTTTATCTTTGATCCATGTCTTGTTTGGATAATCGCGGAAATACCACCAGTAAGGATATAGAGCATCACCGATGTAAGCCACTTTGATATCCTTACCGCCGGTAGTGCGCTGTGAAATATCTGCAATTTCATTGAAGACATCTTTCGGTCCCTGTGCGCTATGGGCATAAACCAGGAATTCCTTGGCATTATCGTAATTAAGGTAATTCGCTTGATAGGCTGAACGGGCGGTTAATAACGCCAGAGCACCGAAAAAAACAACGACAATGGCTTTGATGATTTCTTTAGCTTGCCAATTTTTCATCAAAACGATGATGCCCCAGCCTGAAAGCCCAAGCGCTATTAGTGAAAAAATGAATGTACTGGTGGTTTGTAGTTGCAAGAGTTCCATGCCTGCAAAAGGTTTGTCGGGTCCAACAAGTGAGCTAATGACTGCCGAAAAACTGAAAAGCAAGATTGGAAACAATAAAAAAGATAAAAATGATTTGATGTTCCATTTGAAAGTAGTAAGCGAATCCACCAGGTAGCCGATACTGAAACCGGCTGCAAGAAGCATTGGCAGTGTTATATGCACAGTGAGCCAGGGCATTTTTTCTCCCGCGACTGAATATGCAATTAACGACATAACAGACCAATAGAGCAGCAGTGCAATCACAGGAACCCTTTTTGGATTTTCTTCTACTTCGATAGCGTCTATTGACTCGCTGGAAGACTCAACTTCTGAATCTGCAATTGATTCTGTCTGAGACAGTAAATTTTGTTCTTTTTCTGCCTTTTCAATATTATCAAGCACTACCTGTTCAGCAGGGTCGATATTGGGCCTTGATGAAAAAAGATTTCGAAGAAACGCCAGGATCAAAGCCAGGAAGGTGCCCATGGCAGCCAGATATTCATACATGGGGATCTGAACGAGCGAGTAGTAATACCAGGGCTGGGTACCACGATTCACACTTTGTTGAGACAGCCAGTAACCCAATGAGCCGACCATGCCGGTGAAAAAGCCCTGTCCGTTGGTGAACATGGTTGTGTATAAAATGGTGAAGATGGCATAGAAAATGGCCGCATTCTTGAGCCACAACAAGGGTTTCCATAGCAACCCGACAGCCAGGGCAATAAGGACAGTGACCCCCAAAACGATGGATGTTCTAATTAATCCGGGCTGCGAATAATCGAGGGGGTTCCAGCCAAACAAATTGATCGGGAATGCAATCAATTGAGGCATCACCATAGTAAATGTCAGGATGAGCAGATCAAAAGAGCGGATATTTCGAATGGTTTTCCAGCCCAAACCAATAACAAGAAAAACCAATGCTCCAATTACTGCCGCAGCCGCAAGGCCCACACAAACCAGTGTAATAATATGAATCAATTCAGGCGACAGGGCACTTGTAATTCCAATGGCTGCTTCAGTAGATTCGCTTGAATTGCGGCTGTCGATGATGGCTGCACCTAATGCGAGCCCAATTAAAACCAGCCCAATCAACGTAATCAGTATAAAAACATCACGGTTATGAGGCCGTTTCCATTCCTTTTGGGTTACATCCCTAATAAAGACAAAAGCCAGGAAGATTAGTATTTCGGCTGTGAAAATAAATGAAGTTTCTTTTGTACAAAAATATAGCCCCAGTACTGCTGTATACAGGTAAAGCGTATTGTGTTTCCCCTTTTCCAGGTAATACAATACTGCGTATAGCAATACCACACTAAAGAGTCCAACAAAAGCCTCGTTACGGACGTATCTTCCGTAGAATAGCATATATGGAGAGATTAAAAAGAAAATACCAGATAGCAGGGCGCCGGTTCTGCCCAGGTATCGCTTCCAGGCGAACAAGACAAAAATCACCGTAGCGATGCTGAAAAGCACTGCCGGGATTCTTGAACTAAAGTCTGAATCGCCAAAAAGTGCATAAGAGGCTGCCAGCAGATGAAACTGCATCGGACCATGCGTGACAGGATCATGACTATAGCCCTTACCGAGATAGAGGTCATAAGAGGGGACGACATGATTGACTTCATCATGGGCCATTGACCGCTCGCCAATCATATAAAATCGACTGACCACTGCCAATAGAATAATGATGGCAATTAATAAATGTTCAATTTTGAACTTTTCAGAAAAAGAGAAAATCCGTTGATCAAGCCATGAATCAGTTTTGAGTGTTGTTTTAATATTTTCCATTTATCCGGCCTTGAACAATCCTTAAATAAGCTATCCATGACTATACATGAATCCATATAAACTGACAAGATTATTTGAACAAAAAAAGATGAGGAAAACCCTCATCTTTTTTTAAGGATTTTGAACTCTACTTTCCCAGATTGAAAAAATTGTAGGCAGCTCGAGAAAGATCTCCAAACAACTGATTACCATCAGTAAAAACAATTTGCTGTGGGCTATTAATAAATAGAGTAAGTATATAGTTCCCGCCAGGTGAATATACAATCGCAGCATCGCACATATCGTAGATATAGTAATCAATTCTGTCTGTAGACCAACCATGTTTATGCGCGATCTGCGTTCCATCTGGCAAACCTGACTCAATTAACATTCCATTTCGGTCTTGGGCGAGCAGAGAGATCATGGCACGACATTCATTCTGCGAAATCTTGCCCGGAAAAGCTGCAAAAAAACTACCTCCACCGGTTTGAGCACACTCATAAATATCACTTAAAAGAGATCCCATTTCTGTTGCAGTGGTTTGGTTCATTGGATCTCTCGGAAAACTGATATCCGTTCGAGAATTCGCAGGTGTTGAATAGATTTTCAAAAAAGGTGCACCAATATAAAACATGCCAGCCAGATAGGTGTTTTGTAATCCCAGGGCTTCGAGGGTATCAGAAACATATAATGGACCAAGATTTTGCTCCAGAACGGATCTCATCAACGCATCGGATGCTTCATTGTCTGACAGGGTCATCATTTTTTCGAGAAGTGTGTAGGTATCAGCGTCCATGGGTTCATCTTTAACGCGATAAACTTCAACCATGATGGGAATCTTTATTGTGCTCAAAGCTGAGAATGCAATATCAGGGGTCAAACGTTCACCAGTTTGGTAAGCAAATTGCATATCCTGACCAGTTTGCAGGTCTTTGAGGTAAAGTTCAACTGTCCCAGGGAAACTATGGGCATTGATTACTTCTTCAAGTAGTATTTTTAAGTTGTCAAAAGAAGGGCGTGATGAAGTACTCTTCTTTACTGACAGATTAATCACACGATCTGTTGGCGATTTCAAGGCCATGCTGATTAGCTCAACTGAACGATCAACATCCAGGCTTAAACCGGATTTCCCGGCTGAAAAGAAGGTATCACCAGGGATAGGTGTGAATGGTTCAGGGTCTTGATCATATCGGGCTGCAATTTCACTGACAAGATAAGAGCGCATCTGATCTGCATTGATCTGGGCGCGGACCGGAATATCCTGTGATTCAGGGAATCGATTGAAAAGGTAATCCCAAAAAGAGGACCAGAAGGGTAGCGAGGCCCTGGCTTGATCAGCGGCAGCCATCATGCTGCTCAGATCAAGCGAGAAGCCGAGGGTGGAGGGCTTGACTTGAAAACTGCTGTCGGAATAGCGTAATTCCACTGGCACAGAATAGGCTTGGGTTAATCGATCCGCGGCTTGATCAATATCCAGACCTGATACATCCACTCCGCCGATGGTTGAACCGGGCGAGAAGGATGTTCTTAATCGGCTGAACACCACTAATTGGAAAACCAACAATATAACACCGGCTGCAATGAGTGCCAGCGAAATCCATCGAATTAATGAAAAGTTACGTAAATGTTTCATATCCTGTACTCCATATTTCTATCAACACTTCCGATTTTACCAGATGGAAACGGTGTTTGCAGATGCATGATAGGCGATTTGGCTCAGTTTGGATATACTTATGGCATGATCGTTCAACCTACAGATCGAATGGATGCTCTAAAATCACTTTTTCCTTTTTCTATGCTCGATGATGAAGACTTGCAAAGCATCGTCCCTTTTTTTGAACAATTGATTTTGCCTGCGGGCGCGACCGTTTTCTCTGATGGCTATCCGGCTTCTGATTTATATTTCATTCTCTCTGGAAAGGTAAGAATATTTTTGCACCAGGCAGAGACAGACAGAGTGCTTGGTGTCTTGAGCACGGGTGATCACTTTGGTGAAGAAGCCATAACTGGAAATCAAACCTATAAAACCAGGGCAATTTGCTTATCAGGCGTGACAGTTCTACGCATCAGGGCAAGCAAAGCCAGGGCCATCGCAAACGCCTTTCCGGTGATACATGGAGCTTTTACTTTGTTTCAAAAAACATACCAATTGATCTGCACACAAAATCTGACCTGGCGTGCCGCGGATGAAGGCGTGGAACTGTTCAGCCGACGGCATCCATTTTTTCTATTCTTGCGATTGTTTTTTGTCGGCGGTGCTTTCTTGGTGGTTTTTTCTTTTATATTGTTTTCAGCTTTGGCATCAATCGCCTATTTTGTGCCGTTGCTGGTTCTTTCGATATTAGAATTATGTGTTGGCGTCGTAATCTGCGCCTGGACTGGCATGGAGTGGGGGAATGATTTTTTCATTTTGACCCGCGAGCGAGTGTGTGTGCAAAAGAAACTCATCGGTTTCTACGAAAGCCGGCATGAATCTCCGGTTAATGCAGTGCTTTCAATAGGGGTTGATACCTCCATAATAGGAAGGCTTTTAGGGTATGGCACTGTAACGGTCAGAACATATACTGGTGACCTGAGATTTAAACGGCTGCCCTATCCATATGTGATCTATGAGATGCTTGAAATTCGCCGTGAGGCAGCTACCCTTGAAGCCACCCAGTCTGAAAAACGCGAGATCCGCGAGGCATTAACCGGCAAAGTGGATCGTGCTTTAAAGGGGAAATCCATGCCACTATCGGCTAAGAGCGGCAACCCAGGGCAAACTGAGCAAGCAGGCACTTTTTTTAACCTGATGGCCAAACTGTTCAGCCTGCGCACTGAAACAGACAACTCGGTTATCTATCGAACACATTGGTGGATTTTATTCAAAAAGACTGCCTTACCAGGGTTCTTTATATTGGCAATTGTTGTGGCCGTGCTGGCGCGCCTTATGGGTTTCCTAAGCTTCATTCCCGAGGTGGGGGTCTATGTGGCTGCATTGATCCTGGCCGTATCTTGCTGGGGATGGTGGATTTATCAATACCAGGATTGGCAGAACGATGTTTACATAATTAATAACGATCAATTAATTGATGTCTGTAAAAAGCCGCTGGGTTTGGATGAGCGACGTTCAGCACCGGTGAAAAATATTCAGACAGTAGAGTTTGAGCGCAAAGGGTTCTTCAATTTGGTGCTTAATTTTGGTACGGTCACGATCAAGATTGGCAATGAAGCGTTGACCTTTAACAATGTTTACCAACCTTCAGAAGTGCAGGCTGAAATCTATGCGCGTTATCGGACGACACTTGAGACCGCTAAAAAGAATGAACAGCAAAAATTTGTTGAATGGATCAAAACCTACGAAGAAATCAAAAAAGAAAATCAACGAGCAAATGATGACGAAAACGGGTAAAATTGTCTCTTGATTGACGATAAAACGAGGTTAAGATGACGATTTTAGATATTATCAGTGTTCCCGATCCAGTTCTCAGGCGTAAAGCCCGCAAAGTAACAGATTTTGGCAAAGATTTTCAATTATTGGTGACCAATATGATTGAGACCATGCGCGACGCCCCCGGCGTTGGATTGGCCGCACCTCAAGTAGCTATATCAGAACGTCTGGTGGTGATCGAATATGCCGATGATGAAGATGATGATGATACCGATGAAACCCTTGAAGCGTCAGCCGCTGTAAAAAAACTTTATGTTTTGGTTAATCCTGAGATCGTTGAGAAATCAGAAGAAATGGTTTTGGGTGTTGAAGGCTGTCTCTCTGTGCCCGATTTGGTAGGTGAAGTAGACCGCCACGAAAAGATTACAGTCAAGGCCTTAAATCGACACGGACATCCCATAAAGATTAAGGCAGAAGGCTGGATGGCGCGTATTTTTCAGCACGAAATGGACCATCTGGATGGCATTCTGTATACAGACCGCACGGATAATGTATGGAAACCCCGTGATGACGAAGAAATTCCGCTTGATTAATCCATGTATCTGACCCATTTGTCACTGACCAACTTTCGGCTTTTCTCCCGCCTGGATATGGACGTGCCTAGGCGGATTCTTTTGTTAATGGGGTTAAATGCCCAGGGAAAAACCTCCTTGTTGGAATCGATATATTACCTGGCGACTTTCACCTCATTTCACGCCTTGAATGACAAACAGCTCTTGAATTTTGTCGCCACCAGTGAAGATTTGACCGTTGCCCGCCTCGTGGCTGCTTACCAACGCAGCGACCGGCAGCATAAATTGGAAGTGCGCTTGATTCAGGATTCAAATGGCAACGGCGGTTCTCGTCTGCGTAAAGAGGTGCTGTTGGATGGCGTCAAAACGCCGGTCAATCAGGTTGTGGGCCATTTCAATGCAGTGATCTTTTTGCCGCAGATGACGCGCATCCTTGAAGGCGGACCAGAAGAGAGGCGTCGCTATTTAAATCTTGCGTCGGCTCAGGCAGACCCCTTCTTCACCCAAGCACTCTCTGAATATAACCAGGCTATTACGCAGCGCAATGCATTGCTAAAATTATTGGCAGAACGGGGCGGCGATGCTTCACAGTTGGATTATTGGGATGAGGTGTTAACAAGCCGCGGCGCCAGGATCATGCATTCTCGCATTATTGCCATTCAAGAAATAGAACAACTCGCCATCAGAATCCATGAACAATTAAGCGGCGGCAAAGAAGTCATTCGTTTGAATTACCAACCTTCATATGATCCGCTGCCGAAACCTGAAGGTCAGTTTAGCCTGCCTATTCAGACTTCTGCCCAACGGGATGGATTTTCGCTCAAACAATTGCAGCAGGGCTTCGCCGAGAAGCTCAAATTGGTAAGAAATGAAGAGATTGCACGTGGCGTGACCACTGTTGGCCCTCATCGTGATGAAATGCGCATCATTTGTAATGGCATTGACCTGACCGATTTTGGCTCCCGCGGACAGCTTCGCACGGCCATCCTCTCATTGAAACTAGCCGAGGTAGATTGGCTGAAAGCCAAAACCACACAATGGCCAGTGCTGCTGTTGGATGAAACTTTAGCTGAATTAGATGTCGACAGACGGCATTTTCTGATGGATTATTTAGAGAAAGCCGAACAGGCGATCTTAACTACCACAGACCTAAACCTGTTTTCTCCAGGTTTTGTCGAAAAATGTGAACGCTGGCAAATCACCAGCGGCTCGGTAAGTGTTTTGAATTCTTGAAAGTTTATAACGGTTTTTTGGATGGAATGCCGACAGTGCGGGGGTATAGGGCCGGGGTGGCGGCAATCTTTTTGGCTACCACAAGGTAGCGTTCATCAACTACACCCGGTAAGGTTATTTTTTCAATAGTCTGAAGCTCCACCCCAAGCAGCTTGAAGGCATTATCACTGGCTTGCGCCTCTGCATGTGCGCTTTCCCCTTTTTGGGCAAGCATGCGTCCGCCGATCTTGAGCAGCGGAACCAGGTATTCAGCGAGGATCGGCAGACTGGCAACGGCACGTGCTATTGCCCAATCATATTGTGCGCGGTGATTCGGAAGACGCCCAACTTCTTCAGCTCTGAGGGTCAATACATCCACGTTACCGAGATGCAGGGTTTCAATCATGTGTTTACAGAATCCGGCTTTCTTGCCTACTGACTCCACCAATGTTAATTTTAAGCCAGGGTAAATGATTTTTAAGGGGATACCCGGAAAACCCGCACCAGTGCCGACATCAATAATGCGCTCTTTACGCAGCGGTTTCATTACCTGAAGGCAGGTGAGCGAATCCAGAAAATGTTTGATGCGAATCCCTTCCGCGTCGCGTATGGCCGTCAAGTTAAATTTTTCATTCCAACTCGTCAATTCGGTTTCGTAGCGTTCGAAAGCTTTTTGCTGCTGTTCGGTGAGGGGGGAACCGGTATATTTTTGGACTTCTGCAATAAAAAGATTGGTCATTATCAAATACAATTCAAAATGAGATATTAAACGTTATGGCCTAAAAACTGAAGTCGGCGGACCAAACTTCGCACGCAGATTCCTTAATTCGGGACCAAAACTTGCTTCAAGGATATCACGATGTTTATTTAAAATAATTGATATATATAAGTCATGTTTAATTTGCTCTGCAATGGGCATCACTATACCTAAATGAGAAGACCAGGCGGCTCGGCTGTCTTTCCCTAGAGATACAATACCGGCAACAATTTCAAGACCATCGATACTCACAATTATCCAGCGTCCGCCAAATTGATCCTCAATTTCATGTGCGCCAGGTTCATGAGTATAGACTTGAGCGAAAGGTAAATCTGGTTTTCCATATGCCATAATAGAGATAGAAACGCCACGGTTTGAAGCAGTTTCAAGTGCTTCATGGATTTCATTGACATCTTCTTCCCAAATTTCCATCAAAATCTGATTATTTGCGCGGCCGATTACTTCATTAACTCTATAAAAAATTTCATCACAGCCTCGAATATCCCAGATCAGGTCGTTTGGCGTTTTTAAATTTGTGAACTCCTCCAACCCTTTTTCAGCATCAGAAAGTTGTTTTTCAATGGTTAACCGGCGCGTTTCAATAAGTTCAGCAGGCGGTTTTGGGGTGTATTGAATTGGCTCACCATAACTGATCAATACATCGCCACGATCAACCAGCGAGCTTAGAACTTCATAAACCTTGGAACGGGGCACGCCAGAGACTCGTGAAATTGCATATCCTGTGAGGGGGGATTGTTTAAGCAGTGCAAGATATACCCTGGCTTCATAATCTGTAAAGCCGAGATAACTAAGTTTATTTGAAAGGTCTTCTCTCATATTTTAATTGTACTCTGACCTATTGACAATTGCAATCAAAAACGCTACTATGGTAGTCACGTAGCTACAAAAGTAGTCACTAAATTATTCTTCACAGAGATTTACATATGAAAATAGTTATTCCAGAAATATTTAGGATAAAATCACCAAAACCCGGTCATACTGATGCAACTCCAAAATCCAGCAGTAATCCAAAAATCGGAATTTTCTCGGTGATGGGTGCGGTTGTCCTTTGGAGCAGTTCATATATTGTCACTAAAGTTGGAGTTGGCGCTATTCCTCCTTTATCCTTTGCCGCCATTCGTTTCGTAATTGCAACGATTGTTATTGGTATATTGTTTGTTTTTGTAAAACCTCATGAGTCTGTTTCAATAAAAGACCTTTTCAGATTTGCACTTGGTGGCTTGCTAGGAATTACGGCTTATTTTTCACTTCAAAACCTTGGGGTAGAAAAGACATCGGCTTCAGATGCAACATTGTTGATTGCTTTCACTCCAGTGATCACACTAGTGCTTGAAGTGATTTTTCGCAAAGCACGAATCAATTTCAGGCAGATTAGCGGGATCGTGATAGCCATCATAGGCATTTTCATGGTCATTGATATATCCAACAAGGATGTTGCTCCGGATCGTCTTACTGGAAACTTGCTCATTCTTGCGACTGGATTAGCCTGGGCACTCTATAATTTTGTCACTCAAAAAGTTGTACAAAAATATCCAACTATTACGGTGATATTTTGGCAAACACTTTTTGGGATGATCGCTTTGTTGCCACTTGCATTTATTGAGATGAACAAATGGCAGACTATCAGTATGTCTGGATTATTAGGTGCTTTATATCTAGGTGTGTTTTGTTCTGTCGGAGCATTTCTTCTATATGCTTATGGATTAAAAAGTTTACAACCTGGTCTGGCAGTAATTCTTCTGAACTTGGTGCCTGTTTTCGGGTTGATTTTTGCAGCACTTTTCTTGCAAGAAAAATCAAGCTTATTACAATTGTTTGGCGGTTTCGTAGTTATTACTGGTGTAATCATCAGTCTTAGCGCAATTCCAAAGATAACCAGAAATGAAGCTCATAACGCTGAAACTGATGAAGCAAATATGGATTGTTGCTAATTGAATTGTAATTTGCATTTATTATAAAAATTAACGAAAAACTCATTACGAAAAACTACTTACGAAAAACTCATACGAAAAACTCATACGAAAAACTCATTATGTTACCAAAAGTTCAAAAGTGGACACGTTTAAAGATGAAAAGTGGACACTCTGGTAAGAAAGCGAATTAACGATCAAAAGTGGACTCCACGGAATTTTGAGGATGGCATTGTAAACGAATAAACCATCTTGCGATCAAACCAAACGCGAACTTCAACTAAATCAGAATTAATAGGGAAAAGATGAAGATCAACATCCTCTCTGATGGGGACATGAGGAATCACAAATTCAGAACCAGCCACTTTGATTTTGTTATAACCGTTGGTTGTGCGAGTATCATGTAGACAAAAAACATCCTTAAGTGATGAATAAGGTTTTGGTACAACGAAAGGCCGAAATAGACTATTGCCAGCCTTTTTAGCAATAT
>Ga0180732_1000597_pt1 | contig 28837 bp, 23 predicted proteins | sample KR11_01MetaG_FD_148674 | JGI IMG/M metagenome (GOLD analysis project Ga0180732, IMG submission 148674) | Groundwater microbial communities from the Olkiluoto Island deep subsurface site, Finland - KR11_0.1 MetaG | ecosystem: Environmental > Aquatic > Deep subsurface > Groundwater | place... | reverse complement strand
ACGCGCGCAACAACATCTGAATGATGTTTAATGCCTGTCTGTCAAAAACTTTTTTCAACTTAACTAATTCACAAGGTATGACATTTCTAAATTGCTCAAACTATGACATTTCTAAATGGCTTTGACATGAAAATTTGATCATGTTGACAAAACCAGTGCAATATTATAATCTTATTTATGTGGCGCTTAGGCGCTCAAATATACAAATTCTTTATTTAATATTCGTAGATTTTAATATTCCCGCAGAATTGCGGGATAGATTTGAGTGTTATAAACTAATTTAAATTTATCTCTCATGCTTTGTAAATTTTCCTTGCCAGCCGTTTTGGCTGGATAAACAAAGCAGAGGATTAAAGGAAAAACTATTATGAAAATTCCAACATTGGAAGAGATGCTTAAGGCGGGAATGCACTTCGGGCATCGCACAAGCAAATGGCATCCTAAAATGAAGCCATTTATTTTTACATCCAGAAAAGGCGTTTATATTATTGATTTGGTTAAAACGCAAAAACAGCTGGAAAAAGCCCTTGATTTCATCAAGCAAGCGGCCAAAGACGGCGCGAGCATTTTATTTGTCGGGACAAAAACGCAAGTTAAAGAGCCGCTTAAAAAAATGGCGCAAGAAACAAGGGTCCCTTATGTGACGGAAAGGTGGCTCGGCGGCTGCTTGACTAATTTTTCCGTTATTAAAAAGGCCATTAAAAAATATCAGGATTTATTGGACAAAAAGCAAGCAGGCAAATTGGAAAAATACACCAAAAAAGAACAGCTGGACTTTGACCGCGAAATCAGCCGGCTGGAAACAAATTTGGGCGGGCTTGTAAGTTTAACGAAAATTCCGGACGCGATATTTATTTGGGACATAAAAAATGAAAAAACAGCATTGCAGGAAGCGAAAAAAACAGGCATTAAAATAATCGCGGTTTGCGATACGAATGTTAATCCTACCGGAATTGATTATGTTATTCCGGCCAATGACGACGCCAGCAAGGCGGTTAAGCTGGTGCTGAATACGGTGAAGGAAGCGATAGAAGAAGGCAGGAGCGAGAAAGATAAAATTAATAAATAATATAGGACTTACGTATTTGGATACTGAATTTTTAAAACCATTTTTCTGTCTGTTTGAAAAGTCCCCGCAAACATTGTTAAATTGTTACATTGTTAAATTGCTGACATTGAAACAATTTAGCAATTTAGCAATGTAACAATTCAGATATTAATATCCGTATATGTAAAATATGTATAAATTATGCGCAAACGCGTAAGTTCTATAATAAATAAAACTTATATGGAAATTACAATGGAAACAATCAAAATACTTCGTGAAAAGTGCGGCGCGGGCATTGTTGACTGCAAAAAGGCATTGGAAGAATCCGGCGGAAACATTGAAAAAGCGGTTGAGATATTAAGGAAAAAAGGCATAGCCAAGGCCGCCAAGCGCGGCGATCGCGCGGCTTGCGAAGGAATCATTAAAATCGCGGCCAATGAAGCCGGCAATGAGGGCTGTATTGTCCAAATAAGCGCTGAAACTGATTTTGTGGTCCGCAACGAGCAGTTTCAGCAGTTTGCCGAGCAAGTTTTGGAATTGGCAAAAAATAAAAAGCCAAAAAACAGGGAAGAGCTGCTGGCGCTTGAAATGGAAAACGGGACAGCGCTGGAAAATTTACATAGTTTAAGCGGAGTAATCGGAGAAAAATTGGATATTAAAAATTGTGATTTTGTCTCCGCCAAAACAGTAGCGGCTTATTCGCATTCGGGAGGCAAAATCGGGGTATTGGTCGCTTTGGATAAAGAAGGGGAGAGTGAGCTGGCGAGAGAGATCGCCATGCAGATCGCCGCGTCTGATCCGGCATATATTTATCCGGAAGATGTCCCTGAAGAAGAAATAGAAAAAGAAAAAGAAATTTACCGCGCGCAACTTCTAAGAGAAGGAAAGCCCGAACAGATCATAGGCAAGATACTGCCGGGAAAGCTGGACAAATATTTTGAAAAAACTTGCTTGGTTAAGCAAGAGTACATTAAAGACGACAAAAAGCGCGTTCAGGATATTTTGGGCGGCGTGAAAGTTGAGAAATTTATCAGGTATAGCTTATAAATCGCATAACGCATAACGCATAACAATTTTTAATATTTAATGTTTTATGTTATGTGTTTCATGTTTCATGAAAATAGTACAAATACAATTTGCTCCATGGGATAAAATATATAATTTTGATCCGGCCGACTCTGTTTTATCGGCCGGAGATTATGTTATCGTAAAAACAGAGCTTGGCATAGAAATAGGCAAGGTTGCCGGCTTTAAGGAACTTAAAACAGAAGAAGAGCCGGCTGGCGCGAAAGAGCTGAAGCCGATACTTAGAAAAGCGACTTTAACTGATTTGGAAAAAGTCTCTGACAAAAAGCAAAAAAAAGAAGCGTTAGAATACTGTAAAAATCTGGCTGTTCAATATAAATTGCCTATGAAGCTGGTGGACGCGCATTTTTCCTTTGACGGTTCGCGGGTTACTTTCGCTTTTGTGGCGGACGGAAGAATTGATTTTCGCGAATTGGTAAAAGATTTAACGCGGCATTTAAACCGCACTATAAGATTGCAGCAGATAGGCATCCGCGATGAAGCGAAAATGGTCGGAGATTACGGGCATTGCGGATTTCCATTATGCTGCAAGAGATTTTTATCCGAGTTTGTTTCCGTCACTTCCGAAAAGGCCGAGCTTCAGCAAGTGGCTCACCGCGGAAGCTACCGCATTTCGGGAATTTGCGGCCGGCTAATGTGCTGCTTGAACTACGAAGAGGAAGGATACGAAGAGTGCGCCAAGAAATTGCCTCCGATGGGAGCGAAGGTTGATGTTGACGGAAAAAAAGGCGTAGTAGTGAGACATCACACTTTAAAACAGGCGGTTAGCGTGGAATTCAAGGGCGAAAAAAACGGAGATGGCAAAACAATAGTTGAGGTTGATTTGAATCGGAACAAGAAGTAAGCAAGAAGTAAGAAGTAAGAAGTAAGAAGTAACCTTGTTTTTTTTGTTGCCCTTGACATTATTTTGTAAATTTGTTATAGTCTTATATTGAAGAATTTATTAGCGGTTTTCTGAATTTTGCTTCTAAAATGTTGCGCAATTCAAAGAAATTCTTTCAAACGCGCAAGAAATTTGTAAAAACTTGAAATAACTTTAATTTAAAAAATTAAATTTTATGGAATTTTTAGGAAAAAGAACAAACAAATATATTTTTAGAATTAAGCGCTTTGCTTTGGCTTTGGCTGTTTTTTGCCTTGTTTTTGGCAATTATACCAGTTATGCTTTTGCCCAAGACAATATTGAATTTATTAATATTCAAGTAGAAAATATTACCGGCCAAAAAGTAAGAATAAAATGGTCAACCGGCGCGGCGGCAGAAGGCAAAATTTTATACGGAAAAGCAAAAGACAGCTTAAACAGCTATTTGATTGACAGCAAAGGGCTTTTAATTTATCACGAAATGCTGATCGGGAATTTGGAAACTGAAACAACTTATTATTTTCAGATAGTTGCTTCCAATAATAATGAAACAGTATCTTCTTTTATTCAAAGCTTTAAAACAGTAGAGTATAACGACGGAATATCCCCGGAAATCAGCAATTTAAGCATACCTTATATAAGCGGCGCAGCCGCGTTTGTAAAATGGATAACAGATGAAAAAGCTACATCCATTGTTGAATTTGACGAGTATAAGACATATAAAAAGAAAACAAGCGATAACGGCAAATCAACCAGCCATCAGATAATTTTAAAAAATTTAACCCCGGATGTTAAATATTATTTAAAAATATATTCTGTTGATGAAGACGGCAATTCAAGCGGGTATGTTTATAAAGAATTTACAACTCAGGAAACGACCAAAATGGATAATGAAGATTTAACGATTTCATATTTAAGGCCAAGCAGCGCGAGCGACTCTAATATTTCCGATAAAAGCATAACAGTAAGCTTTAAAGCAAACCATTATGCCAAAGGCGATATAAAATTATCAAGAAGCGGATCAAAAACGCAGATTCAAAATTTGGATTACGGCTTGAATCATAGCGCTGTTTTTTCCGATCTGTACCCGGAAACAGAATATAAGATTACTATTAACATAACTGATATTTTCGGTAAAAAGGTTAAAACTGAATTTAGCGTTAAAACAGTTAAACTTATTGCGGCCGCCGAGGCCGCGGCTGGCGCAAGCGGGGCAGGCGGCGAAACGGTTGTCGCCGGAGTTTCCGCTGTTGCTTGCTCCGGCGCCGACCTTGGCTCAACAGGATATTTCGGGCAATATTTTAATTTGCAAAAAGATTTCCCGAACATAACTGACCAAAATCCAACCGGCATAGGAAAGACCACCGGCTGGTATGACGGCAAGTTTTTTTCTTTTTACAGAATTGATTCTGATTTGAATTTCGGAGATAATTTTTTTCCCGTCAATGAGGGCTTATACGCCGACCCGCATTATTTTTCCGTGTATTGGCGCGCCATTCTGGATGTTCCGCTTGACGGAAATTATATTTATGAAATAACATCTGACGATGATTCGTGGGTTTATATTGACGGAAATTTAACAACTGATTTGGGCGGGGTGCATAAAGCGCAAACCAAATCGCATGCCGCGCAGCTTGCCAAGGGCTTGCATTCTTTGGAGATTTATTATGCCGACCGCAAGAAAACTAATGCCCATTTTGATTTTAATATCAGCGAAAAAGTAAAAGTACATCCATGGCCTTCCGGATGCTCTTTGTCTTTTTACGCAGGCGGAAGCGCTGCGAGCGGAGAGGTAGCCGTGAAAGGCGCGGAGAATTCATATTATACTCCGGCTTCAGCGCTGTATAAATATTACGGCTCTCCTGATGTTTACGCTATCGTCAACGGCTATAGGCATTATATATCCTCGCCCGCGTCTTTTGAAGAATACGGCTACAGCTGGGCTAATGTCAAAACAATCAGCTGGCAGGAATTATCCAAATATCCGCGCGCCAGATTGTTAAAAAGCCCGGAGAGTTCCGTAATTTATTATATTTACCAGCGTCCGGAAAATAAGTGGCTGAAAATAGCGATTCCTTCGCCCACGGCTTTTATTTCTTATCCTGATAACTATTGGGGAAATATTATTAAAATAACACAAACAGATATTGGCCATTATCCGAATGTTAAGCTTATTAAATCGCCGGACGATGCGGCAGTTTATTATTTGGAAGATAATATCAAGTATTTTGTTTCAGAAACAGTATTTAATCGCCGCGGATTCAGCTCCGCGGAAATAGTTGAAGTAAGCCAAATCCATTTGGACACATATAAAACCGGCTCTTCGTTGAAATAGGAAAAATAAAAAAGTAATAAAATAAGAAAAATAATAAAATAATAGCGCGTTAACCCTGTCCATGATGAGATACATATGTAACACCTTGAAAATTTGGTTTAAGTGTGTTAAGTTAAATGTAGCTTTAAAAAATCCCTTCTAAATTAGGGAATTTTATTTTAAATAAATTAAATCGTCAATCTAAAATCGTAAATCGTAAATTTAATTGGGGTCGGTACTCAAGCGGTCAACGAGGGCAGACTGTAAATCTGCTGGCTTTCGCCTACGTAGGTTCGAGTCCTACCCGGCCCACTTTTAAATAAAAAATTAAAAATAAAATACACAATAAAAATATAAAAAAATATTTTTTTATTTTTTGTATTTTATTTTAGCAAAGCGACTATGTCTCAAGACAACATGATAAAATTAGAGTGTACTGAGTGCAAGAGGATTAATTATTATTCCCACAAGAATAAGAAAACCCTTAAAGAAAGAATGTCAATCAAAAAGCATTGCAAGCATTGCAACAAGCACACTCTGCATAAGGAAACGAAGTAATTTTTCTTTTATTGCAATAAAGGTCAGTTTAATATTGACAAAATAGAAATATTAAATTAGAATTGTTATATAGGTTATATATACTATTATATCATTCTAATTTATGATCAAGAATAGATTGCTTAATCAAGCAAAAAAGTTTCGTAGAAATGGATATTCTTTAAATGAAATAAGCCAAAAATTAGGCATTTCTAAAAGCACAGCTTCTGTTTGGCTAAGAAATGAAAAAATGTCAGAAGTTGGAAAAAGGCGATTTTCGGATTTAATAGAACAAGGACAAAAGAAATCTAAAGAAGCAATTAAGAAAAAGAAAAAATTAATCTTTAAAGAAATATTTGGCAATTGCACTGTTCTAGTAAATCAGAAAGAGTATAGAGGAGATGATTTTAAGTTATTTTTATCTTTATTGTATTGGTGTGAGGGTGCAAAAACAGGAAGAAGAGTTATTTTTATAAATTCAGATCCTAAAATGATTAAGGTTTATATGCTGCTTTTTAGAAAAGCATTTAATTTGAATGAAGATAAATTTAAAGCAGTTTTGCATTTGCATAGTTATCACAATACTAAAGAATTAGTTAATTATTGGTCCAAATTAACAAAAATTAACAAAAATTATTTTACAATATATAAAAAGAGAAATACAGGGAAGCGTAAAAAAGAAGATTATAAAGGATGTGTTTCAATTAGATATGGAGATAGTAAAATTTTTGATGAAATATTTTTAATTATAAATAGATTTATTGATTTATTTAAAGCGGGTGTCGGTTAATGGTAAACCACAGCTCTCCAAAAGCTGAACCGGGGGTTCGATTCCCTCCACCCGTGCGATATTTACACCGGTCTCCAACCCCGCTCCGATGTACATCGGAGCGGTTTTAAAATATAAAAATCGCCATCCACGGCGATTTTTGTTATAATTAAAGCATTAACAAGCAAAATTAAATTTCATCAAAAAACCCTGAGCATGAATAGAAAAATAAAAATTCACAATAAAAGCGTCGGTTACATTTTAAAGAAAAGCGCGCGGGCCAGAAGAATGCGCTTGGCTGTTTATTGCAATGGCAGTTTTGTGGCGACTATGCCGCGCGGCTTCAGCGAAAGCATGGTGGAAAAATTTATTATTCAAAAAGCCAATTGGGTTATTTCAAAACTGGAATATTTCAAGCAATTCAAAGGCAGCGAGATTAAAAACGATTTCGGGCATTATTTGCAAAATAAAGATGAGGCGCTGGCTTTCGCTAAGGAAAGAATTGAATACTTTAATGAAAATAATGATTTTAAATTTAACAGAATAAGCGTTAGAAATCAGAAAACCAGATGGGGCAGCTGTTCCAAGAAAGGCAACTTGAATTTTAATTATAAAATATTGTTATTGCCGGGCCGTATTGCCGATTATATCATAGTCCACGAGCTCTGCCATCTTAAAGAATTTAACCATTCAAAAAAATTTTGGAATTTAGTTTCTGAAATAATTCCGGATTATGTCGGAATAAAAAAAGAATTAAAAACAAAAGGATTGTTTTTGCAGTAATTTTTTAAAATGCGGCATGGCGGATTGAAAAAAAAGTTATTTTCCTATGCAGTCTTTAGCTTTAAATAATTCTAAAGCGCTTGGGGTAGCTCCGCCTATTATTTCTTCAATTCTTTCTTTTCCGAATTTTTCCACGGCGCAATTTTCCATGCCCGGAGTTATTTCAGTCGGCAGTTGGCTTACATCAACTCCGAAATTCTCAAGCATTTTTTCTTGGCTCTCATTCAAAAATGGATGCTTATCGGCGGCCGGCTCATTGTTTGGCGCGCCGGAATTAATTTGAGATGCCGGAGCGTATCCTTTGATATTGTTTGCAAGATAATTGTTGATTATGCTCCCGATGATTTTATCCCTGTAGCCCAAAGGATTGAAAATAGAAATTATTATTAATGATAAAATTAATAGTAAAATTAAAATTAATAGAATTTGAATTATTTTTTTCATAGTTTAGCTGGTTTAAATTTTTTATGGTTTAATTATAGCATATTTGGTTTAATACGCAAAAAAACACCCAACTCGTATTGAGTCGGGTGTTTTTATTTTTGCTGGAACGAGGCAATGCCCTATTCCTGCATTGCAATTTTTTTATCGTGTCGCTCCTGAATAAGCAATCGCCCTGACAATATCCCAAGCTGTTGCCGAAGATGGATCGTAGCCGTAGATATGCCTGAAAGTTTTTATGGCGGTTTTTTCAGAATCAAGATTTCTATTAGCCGGGCGTAATCCGTAAGCGATTACGGTTACCGCGGCGTCATCATGCGGGTTAGATCTGTCTGCTTTTCTTAAGTATATTTTTTCAAAAGCGGCTTCCGCGTTGGCTTCGCTTAAATCATTTGTTTCGCTTGGCCAGCGGCCGTTAGCGATTTTTATTACATCATTCCATTCATCCTCTGTTGCCGGCAGCTTGTTGAAAGCGGATTTGTAAGAATTCACCACGCCGGCGCGCTCGCCTTCGCCCAATATTATGGTAGTATCCGTGCCGTAAGCGATAAAGTTAGTTAAAGCGTGTTGTGTTTTTTCAGAAATGCCGGCAGTATCTTTTATTAGCGCCTTAACATATTTTTTAACAGATACTTGCTCTTTTGCTAAATCCCTTTTAAATCCAAGCTTGCCGAGCAATGCGTTGATATTCGCTTTAACTATTTCAGCCGCCTCAGAAGCGATTGTGATAATCTTTTGTGTGAATTCAAGGGCGGTTGTAGAAACCTCGCTAACAGCTTCAGCAATTTTTTCTTTTGTTTCTTCAATGATTTCCGGCAGAGTTACGCCGCATGCTCTTTTTCTATCGCTTTCTTGAGCCGTTGTTAGAGTACAGTTGTTTGGTGAGCGGGATAGGACATTGCGGTATTGCAAATTATTAGCGCATGCGTCTTGCCATTCGTCGTATTCCGCGCTGGAGCAGTAAGTAGTTGAAACAGATCCTCCGCCTCCACTGCTATTAGCCGCGCAAGTTCCGCTTGATTCTGAATACCCGGAATTACAGGCCAAAGCACAGCTTGATCCGCTCACTGTTCCGTTTGATACTGACGCGCAGGTTGTTGCTGATGACGCGGACGATGCGGAAGATTCGCCGTTTGCGTTGCTGGCTGTAATTTTATAGTAATAAGCGGTATTGCCGGATAAGCCAGTATCAGAATGGCTTGTTGAGGTTTTTGTGGTTAAATAAGGAAAATCGCCGCTGGCACTGGTATGGCGATATAAAAGATAACTCGTAGCGTCGGTTACCGCAGTCCAATTTAAACTCATTCCGGTATCTCCGTTTCTTGCCGCGGCTAAACCGGTCGGCGTACCAGGCGCGCCTTCACTAGTCGGGTAAATCGGCGCAAAATCAGTTAAATGGCTAACATTGGCCGTAATGGTATTTGAAGTTGTATCTATAGTGGCGCTCACCGGATCCCATGTATTGGTCGTGGTATTCCAATAAGCCAATTGCAGATTGGCTTCTGATGTTCCGTCCGGGACATCGCTGTCTTGGTATGTCATTTTAATTTCAATTGAATTGCTCAAGCTGGTAATGGCCGTGCCGTTGCTGTCCGCGGCCGTGATTCTTTGGATAGAGCCTGAAATAGGAGTGGCATTTAAGGTAGCCGGAGGCGCGGTATCAGGTTTGGCAATACTAAAAGAAACATTTGAACTGCCTGTCCCCAGCGCGTTAGGCGGAATATTGATGGAAATACTGGAAGTGGCAATCGTGCCTCCGTTAGACGGGACAATACTGCCCATTTGCGGAACATTAATACTGCAATTGGAAATAGAAGTTAAGGTGATATTTACAACGCCGTTGCCGGTTTGGGTTATGCCGTTTGAAGAATTATGGCAGGGCGCGTTAGCGTAAACCGTCCATGAGCCGCTGTCAACACCTAAAGAATAAGTGCCGTCCGCGTTTATTTCAGAACCAACCCAGCCGGTATTTCCGGCTTTGCTGGCCCAGATAAATCCTTCTTTAACAGTGCCGCCAGCCGAAGAACTGATGGCGCCGCTGATATTGTAAGCCGAAGCGGTTAAAGTTAAATCTATGGCGCCGCCGCCGAAAGTTGAGGTGGCTGTTGGATTATTAATATAACCGGGCAATGAAGCGCCCACCATATAACTATAGCCGGTGGGTATCTTCATTGAATAAGCGCCGGTACTGCTATCAGCCGTTGCGTTGTATTTGCCCGGACCATCGGCGCGCGAGGCCCAGACAGTGGCGTTTGGCTCGGTAGTGCCGCTTAAAGCGGCCATTGTTGGCAAAGCGATTGTTAAAGAAGCAGTTTGACCAGCGGTAATAGAAGTGGTGCTGGCGCCGGCATTGCCAGAAACAGACATTAAGTTGCCAAATCCGGGCGTGCCGACTTCAACTTTATAAAAACCGGCTGGCAGAGAAAACTTGGTCACTAAATCAGCGCTGTTGGTAGAAGTGGCGGTCCACCTGTCAGAACCATTGCTTCTTGGAGTGGTTGTGCTGTAAGCATTGGCAAAAATAGAAGTTAAGCCGTATGCGTTAGCATTGGTGATTTTTATTTGTAAATAACCTTGGGCCGCAAGCGTAAAGTTTTGACCAGAAATGTCGCTACTCGCGTCAACATTAGTAATGGAGCCAATACGGCCAAAGTCTTTTGACCAAGCTTCTACTGTATAAACGCCGGCCGGCACCATTAAAGTATAAGTGCCGTCATCGCGACTCATGGCGAAATTGGAACCGGAAGACCCATAAGCGTTAATATTTACTCCTTCGTAATTTGTACCGTCAGCAACAGTATAAACTCTGCCGGTAATTTTTGTAAAATTAGCCGAGTTTATAGTGAAATTCTTGGTCGCGCTTGCCCCTGAAAGAGTAATATTTTCACTGCCTAAAGGACCATAACTCGGAGCAAATGCCTCCACTCTATAAATACCGGGAGAAACATATAAAGTATAAACCCCGCTTGAATTAGTTAGTCCCTGGGAAAAACTGCCATTTGAACCCTGGGCCATTACTGAAACGCCTTGTATATTGAAGTTATCCGGATCTTTAACAGTTCCGGTAATATAAGTGGTTGGCCTGGCAATAACAATTGTTTGATCAACAATGTCATCAGTACTAGCCACATTGATTGGATATTCCTTAAATCCCGCTTCAGGCATCATTATCTGAATAACAAAAGCTCCTGCCGGAACTTTCATTTGATAAACGCCGCCAGTAGTACTGCACACGCCTTGGCCGCCCGGTCCCATCATATCTGAACCAGCCCGCCTGATACTAATGCAGGGATTGGGACCTCCTCCGCCTTCGGTAATAGTAGCGCCATCAGCGTCTTTTAAAGTAACATTTAATGTTTTATCGGCCATCACAAACGAGGTCGCGCCAAGCGTGGTGGTGGCGGTCCCGGCTGGCACAAAAATAGAATTAACCGACGGAGTCCAGTATTGCGTTGTACCGCTGGCAATTGTTCCACTCGGAGTTTCAAAAGTAATATTCCAAGTGTTGCCGGTTTTAATCGGCAATTGAAAATAGCCGGTGCCGGTAGCGCTAAGACCCATTGTCTCATAAGTTTGGTCAGTATGTATTGGCGCAAAACTTTGCGTAGCAGCCGTATAAGCCCTAACGGTAACATCAATACCCGTGGAGTTGATCGGACCGCCGGTAATATAGCCCTCTATAACTCCGTCCGGTATTTCAAAAATCGGGCTGGTGCTGGCTGTTTCGCCTCCGCTAACATTCATCATCAACATATTGGGCTGAAGATAGCTGTCAAAAAATGCGGAATCGGAAGTATTATCCGGCATAATGCCCATCATATATGTGGCGTCTAAAAGATTGCTGTAAACAAAACTGCCGGTCGCGTCAAGCCGTTTTGTTCCGGCAAAAAACATTTTGTCCGGACAGCCCATGCCAACGCTTATCTGCGCTATTTCCTCCGCGTTAAGATTTCGTAAGTCGCCATTTAATTCTCTTACCTTTGCCTGGCCTTTAATTGTATTAGTGCCTCCGATTTGAATGGAGTCAACCGGCGGCGGCCTGAAGCCAAACCCCATTTCCATGCCAAACATTGTTCCGTCAACTAAACCGTTATTGGCAGTAGTGGTAAAAACTCTTAAACCCTGATAAGATCCTATGGCCGGGTTAGTTATATTGCCGATGCTGACACTAACCGTTGATGTGCCCGTCTGCGCGTTATACGAACCGGCGCTAAGCGCCAAAATAACCGCATTTAAACCGCTACTGACAGTTGTGGTGGCAATGGTGGTGGAGGCCACTTGAGCCGTGCCGCCGGCAACAATGGTCTGGTCTGAAGTGGTGGCGTTAGTAAGATCAAAACCGACCGGAAAATTAACATAGATCTTTTCTCCTTGACTCAAAGTGGTTGAAGCGGTAAAAGTAATTGTGTATTCCACGCCCGTGGTACTAGTGGCATAACTGCTGGCGGTAAAACTCCAGTCATCAATCAGTCCGCCTCTTCTGGCTATGGTGGCTGAAGCCTCAACGGCACCGTCAAGATCGCTGGCGCAGCCAGAACTTGGGTTGCCCGCCCCACTTAAAACGCAGGTTCTTACTGACCAAGTTTTACCGCCTAATACATTTTGCAAATCGCCAACAGGATTGGTTACGCCCTTTATATCAATAATAAAATTGTTGGCGTCGCTGGTTTGGGTGGACGTGGCAGATAAAATAATTTTTTTGGCGCCGCTGTCAACATAAATAGTGCTAGTGGCAAAATCCAAAAGGTCGCCCCCTAAAGCGGTGCTGGAAGCGGTAACACCTGTAAAATTCCAATCCCCGCCGGTAAGCGTTGGAAAAGTAATTTCCACCGCGTCAGTGGAAGTGGAAAGAGCTGTTGAGTTATCAATAGTAAATCTCCATGTGGCATTAGTCTGGCCCAAAAGATTATCAACATTATCAGTTGCCGGCGCGACAGTAAAAGTTAAAGCAGCTGCTTTGGCGAATTTATTTTTTAAATCATAGCCATAGACATGCCAGAGTCCGGCAAGAATAGTCAAAGCAATCAGGCAAACCATTGCCTTTTTTAAATTTGCCAATTGCTGAAGTTTAAAAAATTTGAATTGTTTTGTCATATTTTTCCTCCTTGATTGCGCGCAATGCATAACACGGAACGCGCAATGAGTTATAATTTTTTATTATAATAAAAATAAATAGCGATAGAAGCAATTAGTAAAATTATAAAAACAATATAAAGAATAATATCAGTAGTGGTTAACGGCATAAAATTATTTTTGTTTTTTACTATAATGGATTGCCCAAAGAGTTAAACCAATACCAAGGGCTAAAGCAAAAATGTAGAAAACAATTGGATTAATCATAAATTCTTTTATTTAACTTTGAAATTATTATAGTAAAAATTAAAAAGACGACAGTTACTGACATTCCTCCAAAAAAGATAGGCAATGATATTTCACTTGACACAAAAAATCCTACCACTATGGAAGCAAAAACTATTTTAGCCGCATCATTCAGAAAGTTAGCAATAATTTCTATTGGCGATTTTGAAATCATAGTATTTTATTTGAATTATTTTATTTCCTCTGTCTGCATGCGGTAAAGCTGTGAGGACATCCGCATTATGCTTGACTGCAAAGAATTCATTTTTTCATTAAGTTGTTTTTGCTGGTTTTCTACTGTCGCGGCCTTGAAGTTTGTCTGTTCAATAATGTATTTGCTTTTTTTATTTTGAAAAAAAATAACACTGACCAAAATAAATTGAACCAGTATTATTAAAACCAAAATAATGTAAGTGATTTTTGAATTTAAAAAAAATGAAAAAAATTTGCTAACTTTTTTCCAAGAAAAAAAATTAAACATAAAGCATGAGGATTTTCGCGCAACGGATAACTCGCATAACGCGCAACGCAAATTTTATTAATTGTGGATAACTTTGATAACTATTTGTATTATAACATATTCTGCGCATAACGCATAACGCATAACGCGTCAATCTTAAAAGCTCTGCCGTTTCAACCGGCAAAAAATATTTCTTCTAACTTCTAACTTCTAACTTCTTACTTCTAACTTCTTACTTCATTCTCTCCACTTATCAATATATTGCCCTATGCCGAATTGATCAAGCTTGTTTTTTAATTTAGTTTTGCTGTGCAAGAATTTTATTACCGCAGAGCAGCTCACTAAATAGCGGTTTTTTATTACTTTGTAATTAATTGTTTTGTCTTGGACAGCCCTTCTTATTGTTTTTGATTGCACGCCTCCGAACTTTGCCGCTTCTGAAATTGAAAGCCACAAAGGATTGGATGTTTTTTGGGTTAGGACATTAACATCTAAAACATTTTTATATTTCCGCTTTTGTTTTTTTTCTGTTGCCGGATTATTATTTGATTGTTCAAAGCTTGTTTGCATATTTTTAAATATTTAGAAATTATGCGTTTGAATAAAAATAACAATTATCTTGATTTAAATTGAATATTGAATAATAAAAATACAAGAATATGAAATAATGAAAATATAGAATATGCTGTATGTTTTTCGTATTCTCGTATTTTCATATTTTCATAATATTTTCATATTTTAGCATGTGCGCAGTTTCCGTGTAGTTAATGATTACAATATTGTAAAATATAGCTTTTAGTCTACAGTATTGTAGACTAAAATATTGATTTTGGCTATTTTTAGCATTTTTGTTATTTTTAGTCCACAGTTTTGTAGACTAAAAGTGGTATTTTGGTTTTGTTATCCCTTCTTTTGTCATCTCGAAGCCCGCAGGCGAGAGATCTGCAGCCGCGGCAAAAGCGATAAGCCGCGGCAAAACTTATGAACCGCGTCCGCAGATCCCTCACCAGCTAAAGCTGGTTCGGGATGACAAAACAAAAAGGCGTGTCGGTAATGACAGAAATGGGCAAAAAGCATATTTTAGTCTAATGTAATGTAGACTAAAAATGGTTATTTATATCTTTTCATAATATGAAAAAAAATGCAAGAGGGCTTTGAAATTTGAAATTTGAAACTTGAAATTTGGGCATTCCCGCTGTGGCAGAATCCCTGCCCGATAGCCTTGCGCCAAGGCAGGCGGGTCTCCGCAGAGGATTCTGCCGCAACGGAAGCAGGGCGTAAAGGTTTTACTATTTTTCGTAAATCCAAATTTCCAATTTCAAATTTCTAATTTCAAAGCTGTTTGCCTTTTTTCGCTTAATATGTTAAATTTGTATTAAATTCAATAATAATTTTAAGGGCAAGGCATTGCCTGATTTTTGGTATTTTAGGTAAAACATTAACCGTTACGCGTTACGCGTTACGCGTTATGCGAAAGTGGTGTAACATTTTACTATTTAATTCGTATACTTAAATGAAGATAGGCAAAATACAAGAAACAATTTTATATTCCAGAGTGAAAAGCAAGGACGCGAAAAGCTTTATTAAGGTTTATGATTTATACATAAATCAAATCTATCGCTTTATATATTTCAAGGTAAGCAATTCGGAAGAAGCCGAGGATTTGACTTCCGCTGTTTTTCTTAAAACCTGGAGCTATATCCATGAAGGCAATGAAATTAAGCATAAAACTTTAAAAGCTTTAATTTATAAAATAGCCCGCAATTTGGTTATTGATCATTACAGAAAAAGCAGCCGCCAAAAAAGCGTAAGTTTGAATGATGATTTTATTAAAGAGATTGTTGACAATAAGCAAAACATGCAAGAAGAAATTGAATTAAAGCTTGATATAGAATCTGTTAAACATAATTTACAAGAATTAAAAGATGAATACAGGGAAGCGATTGTTATGCGGTTTGTCAATGAATTGTCAATTTCCGAGATAGCGGATATTTTGGACAAGCCGAAAGGAAATGTAAGGGTGTTAATTTATCGGGCGCTTAAGGCCATGAGGGAATTATGCAGTTAATTTAGAATTATTTAGTTAACGGGTTAACGGGTTAACGAGTTGTTATTTAAAATTTAATTAACTCGTTTTTAATTAACTCGTTAACTCTTGAACTCGTTAACTAAATAATTAAATAATTCTTATTATATAACAAACAAATTCTTAATTCCTAATCCAATTTTATTTAAAGCATATGTCCGAAAAAGACTTGCTATTACAATTAAATAAATTAAAAGATATTAAGCCGTCTTTTGATTGGAAAAACAGCAATAGGGAAATATTATTCAACCAGATAACCAGGGGCCATGCAGAAGAAGAAATAAGCAAGTTTGATATTTTTAAAAATATGCTGCCGCATAACATGTTTAGCCGCGCGCTTCAACCTGTTTTGGCAGTTGTTTTAATTGTATTGATTGTCGCCAGCGGCGGAGTTATCAGCTTAAATGCCGCGCGCGATACAAATCCGGGCGATTCTCTTTATATAGCGAAGATAATCAGCGAGAAAGCCCAGATAGCCATTACTTTTAATGACAAGGGGAAAGCCAAATTGGGAGTTGAATTCGCAAGCAACAGGGCGCTGGAAATCACGCGCGTGATAGCTGAAAGCGAAAAAAACAAGGAAAAGCAAGTGGAAAAGCTTACTAAAGATTTTAAAAAAGAAATCAGCGCCGTAAAGGCGAGATTAGTGAAAATTGACAGCGCGAAAGATAATAGCGCTAAAGAAAACAAAGAAGCCGCTGAAACCCAAGATGATGATCTGCAAGTTTTCAGCGCGAATTTGGAAAAAAGCGATCAAGGAATGGAAATATATGATTCCGCCGGCAATTTATTGTCAGCGGAAGAAGAAAGCGCGGCTGTTGAAGATTTAGTTGTTGCCGGGCCGAGCAATTTAGACGATATCTTAACTGAAGCCGAGAAGCTGTTTGACGAGCAGGATTACAGCGGCACTTTAAATAAATTAAGCGAAGCGAATGACATGATGGATCAAGAGGATGTTAGCGATGAAACAGCAGGAGCGGACACTGCTTCCACCACTATTGATTCAGTTGACGCGGGCGAAGATGAAAGTCCGGCTGATACGGCGAGCTCAACGGAGGAGTAAGTTTTTAAAAAGCAATGCTTAAAAGAAATTTTAGATTATTGGGAAAAAAATTATAAATAATTTTAATTAATTTAGTTAGAATGTTATATGCAACAATTAAAAAATACAACAAAGATTAGCGTTAAAGAATGTATAAATAAATATATATTTTTATTTAATGATAAAATCAAGGATAAAAAGAATAAAAATTCTTGGAAAGATTATATTATTCCGATGAAAGCTAAAAGAAAATTAAATATTAGCGGGAATATTGATAAAATATTGTATAATATTTAAAAAAATTTAAAATAATATTTTTATGTTGATTCAATTTATTGAAAAAAATTTGTTTAAAGCTAAATATAAAACATTAGATGATGGAAGTTATTTTGGGGAGATTCCCGGGTTTAAAGGCGTTTGGGCTAATAATAAAAATTTAGAAAAGTGCAGAGAAGAATTAAAAGAAGTATTAGAGGAATGGCTAATTTTAAAGATACGGGATGATGATAAAATTCCTAAATTATTATTTAATTTTAATAATTTAAAAGTTGAGACAAAATATGCCTGCTAATATTTCATGGCGGAAAATGGTGAAAAAGTTTAGAAAGATGGGTTTTGTAGGACCTTGTGGCGGCAGTAAGCATTCTTTTATGATAAAAGACGATTTAAAGGTTCGCATTCCGTCAGACCACGGAAGTGATATAAGCGTTGGTTTAATTTATGAAATTTTAAGTCAAGCAGGTATTAATAAGAAGATATGGGATAAAGCATAGCGTTGATTTTCCAGCTTAATAAAAATTATTAATCTGGCAAATCCGCGTTAAGCGGACCAACCCCGCCGTCGTTGAAAAGCTATGGCGGGGCGAAGCAAAGCCATCAAGGTCGATCCTTGCATTAGGAGGTTTTGTTAAAACTTTGCCAATATAATGGCAGAGCGAATTAATTAACAATTGCTTTTTAAAATTAAAATCTAATCCTAAGAAGCTAAGATAAACCAGCAAAGCTTTTCCTCCGCGCTTATGTCTATAAGCCATAAGCCCAGCTCCTCACGGGGAGCGTGGCAAGCGCGTGAAGGTGATTTCCCCATGCACTTGCCCCAGCGCTTATATTCATAAGCGCGGAGGGAGCCCTGTTATACAACGGGGTACAAGCGGGATTCCGGCTGATTTATTTGACACCCCTCTGCCCTTCGGGCATCTCCCCTTACTAAGGGGAGAGATATGGCGCATAGCGCCGTGTTCCCCTCCTTGCTAAGGAGGGGTTAGGGGAGGTAATAAAGAGGGGTTAGGGGAGGTACTTAATTTAAAAAGCAATAAACTAATCCTGATTAAACAGTTTTATATTTAATATAAACTTTTAATCAGGCATACAATTTTTCTATGGAAAGATTAAGAAAAGCTTTTATTATCAGCATCATGTTTGTGACAGTTTTGTCCATGAGCGTGGTAGTAGCTCCTCAAGCAGGCGCTACCGCTTCCGCAGGCGACTTGATCAAAATGGACGGACTTTCATCCGTTTATTACTTGGGCGCTGACAGTAAAAGGTATGTTTTCCCTAATGAGCAAACTTATTTTTCCTGGTATAGCGACTTCTCCGGAGTCGTGACTATTCCTCAATCCGAGTTAGAGTCATATCCTCTAGGAGCTAATGTTACTGTTAGACCGGGTACTAAATTAGTTAAAATTACTACAGATCCTAAAGTGTACGCTGTTGAATCAAACGGAACATTAGTACATGTTCCTGACGAGACAACCGCTATTGCGCTTTATGGAGCCAACTGGGCACAGCGCGTAATTGACGTTCCTGACGGTTTCTTTACTAACTACACTGTTAGTTCCGCAACTGTTAGCGCGACCGCTTACCCGGAAGGAAGTTTGGTAAAATACGGCGATTCAGCCACTGTTTATTACATTGCTGCGGACGGCACAGCAAGAGCTATTTCTGACGAAGCAGCTTTCCTTGGCAACCGTTTCAAATGGAGCGATGTGATTACAGCAACAATTGCTATGCCAGCTGTTGGCACAGCTCTTGCGGCCGCTGAAGCTGTTTTAACCGACACTGCTTCAGGCGCGGGCGGAACACCTGTTGATCCTTTAGTTGGAACAGGTTTGACTGTTGCTTTGGCATCAGATACTCCGGCATCAGCTACAACTCTAACTGAAACTACTAATGCAGATGGAGCACAGGCATTAATTCCAGTAACTAAAGTTAACTTTACTGCTGCTTCTGACGGATCTGTAAAGGTCACAAATCTTAAGTTTAAGAGAGGCGGTATTCCTTCAGCAGATGCTGATTTTGCTGAATTCTATCTATACGATGGAACCACTTTATTGGCAAAATACAGTTCTATTTCAACCGGTGTTTTATCTTTTAATAACACCGCTGGATTATTTACTGTTGCCGCTGGCACAACAAAAGGAATTACTTTAAAAGTTAATTTAGGCATTGCTTGCACCGCGTCAAGAACTTATAAGTTTGATGTTTTAGCATCTTCTGATGTTACTACTGACGGCGCTGCTGTTTCCGGCAGTTTCCCAATAACAGGAAATACAATGAGCACTGCTGAAGTTGCTGATTTAGGCAAATTTACAGTTGCTACCAGCGCTAATTCATCTGCTCCTGATCCAGGCACTGTTGGCCACACATTGTGGAAATTTACAGCGGCCGCGGCTGATCAGAATATTAATGTTGAAATGTTAAAGTTTACTGTTATTGGCACAGTTGACGCTACTGATTTAGCTAACTTTAAATTAGAAGTTGCCGGCGTACAAATCGGTTCAACTGTTGCGGCAATGGCTTCTGACAAGACCATTACTTTCAACTTTGACACCCCATACGCTATCACCAAAGGAAACACTAAAACAGTTTCTTTAAAAGGTGATGTTATAGGCGGTACAAGCAGAACATACCAGATATATCTTAATAACAAAGAAGATATGATGGTTAAAGACGCTGAATACGGAGTGTATGTAACTCCTAATCAGGAAGATGCCTGGACTGATATTAACGCGGCAACCGCAACCACTATTAACGCTGGCAGTTTGACAGTGTCTAAGAATGTTAATTCTCCAAGCGGTAATATGGCATTAGGCGCGACTAATGTTGAAATCGGCCAGTTTGATTTTAAGTCAACAGGTGAAGACATTAAAATTGATAATGTATATATTTATGTAGATATGAGCTCTTCAGATGACGGCTTGTATCAAGTAAAGCTATATGTTGACGGATCGCAAGTTGGCACAGCAGCTAATTTAGGCGAAGCAGCGGCTACTGCAGTTTCTACTGGCAATTCTTTTATAGTTCCTGCAGGCACAACAAAGACTTTAGTTGTTAAAGCTGACATGAAAGACGATGATGGCGGAGCATTGACTGCGAATGAAACTTTAGCTTTCCAGTTAGGAAATGTTAAGTCCACTGATTACACTAAACAGACATCAGGCGGAACTTCTACAACTGGAACAGCTTCAGCTAATACATTAACAATTAAAACAGGAACATTGACTGCTGCTGAGAATTTATCTTTCGGCGACAGATCAAGCACAGCTCCAACAGGTGTTGTTAATGCTACCGGAGTAAAAATTGCTTCCTTTACTTTAACCGCAGGAGCAGGAGAAGCTGTAACTGTTACACAGATTACATTGGAAGATTACAGCGCTACAACTTTAATGAGCGCTAATTTCCAGAATTTAAAGATTAAGAATGGAAGCACTCAGCTTGGAAATACCATCGGCAATCTTAATACAACTGCCGGCGATTATGATTTTAGCCCAAGCCCCGCAGTTAACATAGCTGCCGGACAGCAGTATGTTGTTGATGTTTATGCTGATATTAAGAGCGGCGCCACAAAAACTGCAATGAATCATTATGGTATTCAATTTGATACTGTAACTGCTACTGGCGACACTACAAGCACTGACGCTAGTTATACAAGCGTTTTCGAATTGCAGACAATATATGTTGCCAGCGTAGGCAACTTGTATATTTCTGATGACGCTGATACTCCAATCGCTCAGCAATTAGTAATGGGCGCGACTGACCAAGAAGTAGCCAGATTCAAGCTTGAAGCAAACGCTTCTGAAGATCTTAATATTACCCAGTTAGTGATTTCAGACAATACAAGTTCTGCCGCTACTGGTACTTTAATGAATATTAAGATTTATGACGGGACCACTTTAATCGGCGGACCTGTACAGCTTGATACTTCCAGCGCTACAACAACTTACGCGCACGCTGTGTTTAGCGGAATTAATCTAACTATTCCGGCAAATGGCAGTAAAGTTATTACTGTAAAAGCTGATGTTGCCACTGCTGCTTCAGGAGCTACTTCCGCTTCAACGCATACTTTTGCGATGTTAATAGATAATGGCATTACCTCTACTGAAACAGTAACAGTTAAAGGATCTCAGTCAGGAACAGTATTAACTGCAGCGCTTGACACAATAGACTTTTACTCCACTACTGACGCTGTAGCTGATGCTGACCAATCAGGAAGCGCGATGACAGTATACAGGACTAAGATCTCTGTAACATGGGCTTCTGACACTCCGCAAGGATCAAGCGTAGGCGGTGATGACTACACAGTAGCTAAGATTAATATCACCAACTCCTTGAACGCAGGCAATTACACTGCCACTATCGCGGCTTTGAACTTTGCTATCAGCCATACGGGCATTTCTTTAACTGCTAATAGAGAGTTAAAGATCTACAAAGATTCAATCACAACCGGTAATTTACTGGAAACTACCTCATGGTTAGGTTCAGCAACAGAGAATTTTGGCAACACTGCTATTACTGATGCTGGCATGATTGACGCGCAAATTTCTGCCGGTGCTACTAAATTGTTCATTATAACAATGGACACCCAGGATGCCGGCTCTACTGATAGCTTGTCTATCAATGTAGCTTCCGACGATGTAACATGGGAAGATAGCACTACAAGCGATATTACCAGCGTGAACACTTTGCCACTACAGCCAAAGAGCTTGACCTACTAATTTCCTTAAATCAGATTTTGTTGATATAGAACAATCCCGCCCCGATAAAAATCGGGGCGGGATTTGATTTTGGGCAATAATTATAGTAGTATAATAATATGGTGAAGTTAGAGAAGACAATCAAATACGGCATTTATCTGGCAATGTTGTTGCCGCTTGTTTTTACCAGCAGGACAATGTTTCCTTGGCATTTTGGCAAAACAGTTTTGTTTCAGATGTTAGTTGAAATATTATTAGTTTTGGCTTTGGTTTATTTTAGCTTAAATAAAGACCCTGCCCAAAAACAAGTTTTAAGCGGGGCAAGCAGAAAAATTGTCAGATTAAATTTATTGGATTGGCTGGTTTTGGCATTTGTTTTACTGCAGTTAATTTCATCAGTATTCGGAGTTAATTTTGTTAGCAGTTTTTGGGGAAACCAGCAGAGAGTTCAAGGCGTATTTACATGGCTGCATTTTACCGCTTTTTATTTTTTGCTCCGGCAATTTTTTACAACAAAAAAAGATTGGCAGAATTTAGGAATTTTTGTTTTAGCTGTTAGCTTTATTTCTTGCTTTATTGCTTGGGTCGGACCGTATTTTTCCATTTTTGACAATATAATCACCAAGGGAGGGCGGATTAGCGGCATGATCGGCAACCCTATATTTTTTGCCGGCTATTTAATAATTCCAGTATTTTTAGGATTCAGCTGGTTTTTTATTTTAGATAAAAACAGCAAATGGCGCTGGCTTTCTTTATTAACAGGAATATTCGGATTAATTACTTTTCTTTTTGCTCAAACAAGAGGCGCTTTTATTGGCTTGATAGCCGGAATTTTGGCTATTTTTGCGATATATTTATTTTTTGGACAGACAAAAAAAACAAAACAAGCCGTTGCCGTAGCCGGTTTGCTGTTTATTATTTTATTATCAGGGCTTTATGTATTTAATCAAAAAAGCGATTATCTGAATAATAATTTTTCTTTAGCGTCTAACTTGTTAAATATAAAATTATCAGCCACTACGGCAGACACTCGCTTAATGGCTTGGCAGATCGCTTTTAAAGGATGGCAAGACAAGCCGGTTTTTGGCTGGGGACCGGAAAATTTTCAAGATATATTCAATAAGCATTATAATCCTGAATTTTTAAAATATTCTTTTGCTGAAACTGTTTGGGACAAGCCGCACAGCTATCCATTGGAAGTTTTAAGCGCGATGGGCATCTCTGGCTTCATTTGTTATTTGGCTATTGTTTTAGCGCTGTTAATTTATCTCGTTAACATCATAAAAAAACAAGATAATAAAAATAGACGATTGGCCTTTATGATTTTAGCAGGCGCGGTTGTAGCTTATGTTATTCAAAACAGTTTCGCGTTTGAAACTTCAAATTCTTTGCTGATATGGATGATGCTTATTGCTTCTATTGCCTTTTATTATAGTTATTTTCAAAAAGAAAATGAGGAATTAAAAAAATATGATAATAAATTTTTGTATAAAGTCATCGGCTGGGCGGCGATTTTAATTATAATTGTTACTCCGTATTTTTTATATAAAAATTGGACTTTTTACCAAGCGTCTGTCTGTATGGGGGACACTAGAGACGCGGAAGAAATTGAGTCATTATATTTATGGCAAAAAAACGCGCCAAAAGTTTTAGCCGCTGAAGTTCCTTTTTTTTGGGAACAGGCGATATTCCTTACAAAAGATTTGTCAACTTTTGACGGCAAGCAGATTTTGGATAAAAAAACATTGGAAACAGCCGCGTATCAGCTGGCGGATATTTTTGAAGAAAACATACAAAAATACCCGACATCTTTTGTCATGCGTTTTTGGGCAGGCCAATTATACAGTTTTATGGGAGAATATATTAACAGCGAATATTTTGGCAGATCAGAACAGCTGTTAAAAGAGGCGCTGGATATAAACAGGCAAAATCAGAACGCGGCTTTGGTATTAGCGAAAACTTATTTATTGCAGGATAAAGTAGAAGAGGGAATAAAAATTCTTAAGGAAATAAATCAAAACAGCATTGGCTATGAAGAAACGCATTGGTTTTTAGGTCTTGCGTTAGTACAGGACGGGCAGAAAGACAGGGGAATGGAAGAGCTGGAAAAAGGAATAGATTTTGGTTCAGGCATAGACAATAATATATTATATTTAATAGATCTTTACGCTGAAACAAAGCAATATGAAAAAATAATTTCTTTGTATGAAAAATTAATTATCAGAAATCCGAAAAATCCCCAGTATTACGCAAGCATAGCCGTCGCTTACGCGGAGATTGGCGACGAAGAAAATGTTATGATTAATATAAATAAAGCCGTAGAATTACAGCCGGTTTTAGCCGAAGAAGCAAAGAAATTTTTAGAACAATATAACATTGATATAGAAAAATATAAATAATTTTTAAAATTAAATTTATGATTAAAAAAATAATTGTTTTTGTCGTTATAGCATTATTATTTATTGCCGGATTTTATTTATTTTTAAATAAAGAACAGCAAACATCTATTTCTGATTTAGAAATAATCAAGCAAAATCATCCTGAATTATCCAAGTATATTGATGATGCGGTTAAATGGCGGGAAAAATTAAAAGAAGATGAGAATAATATTGAAATGTATAATACATTGGGCTTGGCGTGGAAAAGCTTGGCGGACTGGGGGAGAAATTCAAAATTAGAAAATTATCAGGATTATTACGCCGAAGCATTAAAGGTTTATGAAGCGGGAATTGAAAAAACATTAAGAAAAAATACTTTGTTAATGACAAACGCCGGCAATATGGCAAAATATTTAGAAGATTATGAGTTAGCCGAAGATTATTACAAAGAAGCGATTACAGTTTCTCCCGGCGAAGTTACTTATTATGCGCTGCTGGCGGAATTGTATGAATATGAAATGAAAAAAACAAAAGAAGAGGTTGCCGCTGTCTATGATGAAGGAATGAAGCGAGTGCTTGATGTTGGATTTTTAGAAAAGCGCAAAGACGCTTATTTAAACAGGACTAAATAAAAAACATCAAAAATAAACCCCGCCTACTCCCCGCAGATTGAGGAGTTTATAAAGAATTTGGAAGCGGGGGAGCCGGAGTTGTAGTGGAGGCATGCGGTAATCGCCGGATTCATATTTGACAATATTTTCAGCTGTGTTATTATATAATTAGTTAATTGAATAATTATGTAATTATATAATTTTATGGAAACTAAAACATTAAAACTATTCGGCACAGGGCAGATAACGATTCCGAAAGAATGGCGGGAATTTTTCGGAGCGGATATACTGAAAGCCGTATTTGACAAGGACAAAAATGAAATTAAAATCAAGCCGGTAAGAATGGTGGAAATGGAAGAAACAAAATGGGTGCCGTTGAAACAATTGGAAAAAGACTTGGATCAAGTTAATTTGAACAAAAAGTTTAAAAAAGAATTGTTAGACGGCTATAAGAAATCAGATTTTTATTTAAATAAAAAATAATGAAATACAAAATCAGGCCTATAAAACCGCGCTTAAGCGAATATCTTGATAAGCTCGGTTTATTTAAAAAATGGGAAAAAGCAAGAATTTTTTTAGAAAATGATTTGTCGCATCCATCATTAAATTTTGAGAAGATAATTTTGAAAAGCGCGATTTTTTATAGTTTTAGGGTTGATAAAAAATATCGCGGGATTTGTATTTTGGATAAAAATATCATTGAGATTATTTTATTTACGAATCATTATAAATAAAAAACACCAAAAGCAAGCCCGCCTATGCTCCGCGGGTTGAAGGGTTTATAAAGAATTTGGAAGCGGGGTAGAGACGTGTTGCGCCTTGAGGGATTTTTAAAAATGTGTTTGACGCAAGAGAAATAGTTTGTTATATTAAAAGTAGCATATGTTACTTTTAATATAACCTTAATTTTATGAGATTCAAAAATCCATTAGACAAAGTTCTTCCCTCTAAATCCAAAATTAGAATTTTGCGATATCTGGTTAATTATGGAAGAGAAATTTCTGTTAGAGAATTTTCCAGAGAAGTAGGCATGGCTCCGCCAAACATATTAAAAACATTAAAGGAGCTGGAAGAAGAGAACATAACTATTAAGAAGCGATTTGGCAGATCAGTAGTCTACACCTTAAATAAAGGCCATTTTTTAGTTGATAAAATTATTGAACCTTTGTTTAAGCATGAGGCAATGGCCAAAAATGAGTTAGAAAAAAAAATTAAAAAATATATAAAATTTTCTTTTGAGTCAATTATACTTTTTGGCAGTATTGCCAGAGGAGAAGAAAGCGCGCGAAGCGATATTGATATAGCTTTCATAATTCAAGATTCATGTAATGTTGAAAAAATTGAAAAAGACGCTTTATCAATTAATCCGATTTTAAGCAAATATTTCGGCAACACTATTTCCCCGATTATTATAAAAAAGTCTGATTTTATAAAAAGATTAAAAGGCGGCGATCTTTTTATCAGCTCAATAGTGAAAGAAGGCGAAGTGATAGGAGGAAAATTAATCAGTGATTTATTATGACAAATATCAAAACGCGCCATGAGTCCGGCTGGAAAAATTATTTAATAAAAGCCGAGCAATTTTTAGAAACCGCGCGCGACGCTTATTTCAAAGAGAATTGGAATGCTGTCGGGCTGAATGCCGTACACTCCGCGATATCCGCCAATGACGCGTTAACATCTTATTACGGGAAAGTTCGGTCAATAAGCGAAAAACACAGCGATTCCATAAGCTTGCTCTTGGAAGTTTTTAAGAATGACAAAGAATCAAAAAGCTGTTCAAGGCACATCTCTTGGCTTATTAACAGAAAAAATTTAGTTGAGTATGAATCCCGCCTTTTTTACGAAAAAGAAGCTGAAGAATCATTAAAGCATGCCGATAGATTTTTATTTTGGGCAAAGGGCAAATTGCCGAAATAATCACATTTCACCAAAAATAAACCCGGCCTGCGCGCCGCGGATTGAGGAGTTTATAAAGAATTTGGAAGCGGGGGAGCTGGAATTATAATGGATGAACGCGGCAATCGTGGAATTCATATTTGACAATATTTTTATTAGCGCTATAATTGAAGTATAGTTAAATTTTAGTACTAACCATTGAAATTTATGTATATTAAGCGAAATTTAGAAGGCAAGATTCTATCGTTTTTAAATTCTCCTGAAATTATAGCGATTGCCGGGGCGCGCCAATCAGGCAAAACAACCCTAATTAACCAAATAATAAGCAAGGTTAATGGCGCTGTTTCCGTGTCCTTTGAAGATCAGAATGTTTTAAAAATGTTTGAAAAAAATATTGATGATTTTGTTAATATTTATGTTAAAGGAAACAAATATTTGTTTATTGATGAATTTCAATACGCAAAAAGCGGCGGGAAGCTTCTTAAATATATTTTTGACGCGCAAAAAATAAAGATTATAATAACCGGCTCATCAGCGATAGACTTGACAATCAGAGCGGTAAAATATTTAGTTGGCAGAGTTTTAATCTTCAACCTTTATCCTTTTAATTTTGAGGAATTTTTATTAGCTAAAGATAAAAACTATTTTAAAATATACAAGCAATACAAAGAGCAAATTCGCGGATTTAATAGCGCCAGCGTAAAAATAGGGGAGCAGGCCCATAAGAAATTATTAGAATATTACGAAGAATATTTGCTCTTTGGCGGCTATCCGCGCGTTGTAATAGAAAATAATTATGAGTCAAAAAAAGAGCTTTTGCGCAATATCTATAATACATATTTTTTAAGGGATGTAAGAGATATTTTAGGGTTAATTGACGATTATAAATTAGGCAATTTGATTAACGCCCTTGCTTTGCAGACAGGCGGGCTTATCGGGTATGGCGAATTGTCGCGGTTGTCAGGTTTTTCTTATCCGTCCTTAAAAAAATATTTGAATTTTTTGGAAAAAACTTTTATTTGCCGATTCGCGAGGCCGTTTTATAGAAATAAAAGATCAGAGATTGTTAAAAATCCAAAAGTTTATTTTTTTGATTCCGGCTTAAGAAATTCCATAATAGATGATTTTAGAAAATTAGAGAAGAGAACGGATAAAGGCGCGCTGCTGGAAAATGGATTAGCCGAAGAATTTATTAAACATGATTATAAATTTAATTTTTGGCGCGATAAAAAAAAGAATGAAATTGATTTTATATTATTGCTGGGCGGCGGCAGAACAATTGCCGTAGAATCAAAAAGTTATTTAAAAGACGGCAATATCGCTCCGGTTAAAGTTTTTAATGGAAAATATCCGGACATAGATATTTATTTCAGCTATTTGAATGTTTGTAAAAAATTAGTTAATCAAGAAAGAATTTATCCTGTTTATTTATTTTAGCAAAAATCCGGAATAATGCCGGCAATGAAATTTAAAACATCAAAAATAAACCCGGCCCGCGTTTCCGCCGGATTCATATTTGACAATATTTTCAGCTGTGTTATTATATAATTAGTTAATTGAATAATTATGTAATTATATAATTTTATGGAAACTAAAACATTAAAACTATTCGGCACAGGGCAGATAACGATTCCGAAAGAATGGCGGGAATTTTTCGGAGCGGATATACTGAAAGCCGTATTTGACAAGGACAAAAATGAAATTAAAATCAAGCCGGTAAGAATGGTGGAAATGGAAGAAACAAAATGGGTGCCGTTGAAACAATTGGAAAAAGACTTGGATCAAGTTAATTTGAACAAAAAGTTTAAAAAAGAATTGTTAGACGGCTATAAGAAATCAGATTTTTATTTAAATAAAAAATAATGAAATACAAAATCAGGCCTATAAAACCGCGCTTAAGCGAATATCTTGATAAGCTCGGTTTATTTAAAAAATGGGAAAAAGCAAGAATTTTTTTAGAAAATGATTTGTCGCATCCATCATTAAATTTTGAGAAGATAATTTTGAAAAGCGCGATTTTTTATAGTTTTAGGGTTGATAAAAAATATCGCGGGATTTGTATTTTGGATAAAAATATCATTGAGATTATTTTATTTACGAATCATTATAAATAAAAAACACCAAAAGCAAGCCCGCCTATGCTCCGCGGGTTGAAGGGTTTATAAAGAATTTGGAAGCGGGGTAGAGACG
>Ga0180732_1000596_pt1 | contig 28859 bp, 31 predicted proteins | sample KR11_01MetaG_FD_148674 | JGI IMG/M metagenome (GOLD analysis project Ga0180732, IMG submission 148674) | Groundwater microbial communities from the Olkiluoto Island deep subsurface site, Finland - KR11_0.1 MetaG | ecosystem: Environmental > Aquatic > Deep subsurface > Groundwater | place... | reverse complement strand
ACCATTGGTTTATGCTGCCATTCCTGAAGGGTTTGACCAGGAGACACAATTTATTGTGCAGTTGGACGCGGTAGACCAGGGGAAGGATATTTATTTAGGTGTTGAGGTAAAGGAGATGCCTGTTGAGATAAAAGAAGAATTTGCAGGAGCATTAAAGGTAATAGGGGTATTGTAAGCCTCATCTCCCTCCCCTCTATTTATCCTGTTTGTGGGGATCTCTTCTATAGCTCTTGGGGGGGGAATAAGTTGACAAATCTCTGCATATATGGATAATTAGAATAAGTTTAAGTTTTAGTTATGAGTAGAATTTTATTTTTAGTACCCTCATTAAAAGTCAGTGGTGCATCATTTATTTTTGAATTGATTAATCAACTTGTAAACAAAGGTCACGATATTCAAATTACCTCTTTAGATGAATTAATACCTGTAAATTTCTTTCCTCTAGTTATAAGTCCTATCCCTATTAATCAAGCGCAAGAATTATTTAAAGAAACAGACGCTATTATTGCATATTATCCTGTTTGTGCTTATTACTTAAATGATGTTAAAACTAAGGCTAAGAAATTTTATTTAATTACTGAAAATCAAAAAATATTTTACTCTAAAGAGGTATTTAAGGTTAATTATCCTAAGCTAGATAATGATAGGTTAGAAATCGAATATAATACCCAACAAAATTATATTGAGAAGTCTTATACGTTGCCAATGCAGTATTTAACTACTAATAATGACCTTACAAAATTATTTATAGATTACTATAAAAGAAAAGCGACAACTATACCTATTGGCATTAATTTAAATTTATATTATCCTGAACTTATTTTTGTTAAAGATACGATTAGAATACTCGTAGAAGGCAACCTAATGCCCTGGAAAGGCGTTAATGAAATAAATAAGGTACTTTCATTATTAAGAGGTTATCAACTATGGACAATGAGCGATACTAAATATACAATTAAATCAGATAAGCATTGGCAGAACTTAAATGTAGAGCAAACCAGAAAGGTATTATCCTCTTGCGATATTCTAATAAGAAACTATCAAGAGGATGGCATAGCAGAATTACAGGCACAATCTATGGCTACGGGCTGTACTGTTTTGACCAGAGAAACGTCAGGTACAAAAATGTTTTGCAAAGATAATATAAATTGTTTTAGTTATAATGAAAGTAATGAACTTGAAAGTAAATTAAAGACTTTACTAATTGATAAGGGAATTAGAAATAAATTGATAAGCGGCGGCTTAGAAACAGTTAAGAATTTAAGTTGGCAAAATTCAGTTAATTTATTAGAGAAAGTTATAAAATATGGCAGTAATAAGTCCAAATAGATTAAAAATTTTAGTAATACCTGCCGACCAGCACGGTTGTGGATTCTACCGCATGATGGTTCCTGCTAATGAAATTAAAAGACAGGACTTAGCAGACGTTCAGGTAACTTTCGACTGGAACTGGAAAATGGTTGAATGGGCGCATTTAATTATTATTCAAAGACAATCAGATCAAGCCGCATTTGAGGCAATAGATCAGGCACATTCATTAGGTAAAAAAATCATTTATGATATAGATGATTACTTACAGGGTATTTCACCTCATAATCCATCTTATAACTTTTGGTCGCCAATGGGACCGCATTTAGGCAGAGCATTAAAGATTATGCAAAAATGTGATGCTATGCAGGTTTCAACACCCAGATTAAGAAATGAATACAGTTTATATAATCCTGTTATAGAGGTGATGCCTAATTATTTAGATAAACAACTTTGGGATACACCCGCTTGGACAGCAACTCATTGGGATAATTATTATAAAAAGAAAAATGATAATATAATCAGAATTGGTTATGCAGGCGCAGGATGCTATGATACTGAAACAGAAATTCTTACTGAAAATGGGTTTAAATTCTTCAAAGACTTAAATAGTAAAGAAAAAGTCGCGACTCTTAATCCTCAAAATAATAATATTGAATACCATAAACCCACAAAATATATCGAATACCAACATAATGGTAAAATGCTCAATATTGAAATGCAACAAGTTAGTCTTTGTGTAACCCCTAATCATAATATTTACAGAGCCAGAAAGGGGGCATTAAAAAGTAATCTTAAATATAATTTAGTAAAGGCAGAGGAATTGGATAATAAAACCTTTTATCTTAAAAGAGATGGAAAGTGGTGTGGGGTCAAACAGAAATATTTTATACTACCCAAGATTTCTTTTAGTAGCGGTTCATTCAATGGTTATTATAGAAAATACGGACATAAAACAATTACTAAAATAAAACAAGAAAAGAAAATTAAAATGGAAGATTGGTTGAAGTTCTTTGGATTTTGGATAGCTGAGGGCTGGACATCAAAAACTACTTTTGAAAACCCAAAAGGAAAACAACATAACTTAATGCAAGTTGGTATAGCACAATTTAAAGACAATGAATATTTAGAAGAAATGAAACGAATTATGTCTAAGTATGGTTTTGATGGTAAATATACTAAGGATAAAAAACAACTAAGATTTTGTGATAATCAATTATGGAATTACTTAAAACAATTTGGTGGTGCAAGCGAAAAATTTATACCGAAATATATATTAAGTTTACCGCCCAAAGAACTTAAAATATTATTAGATTATTATATTCGAGGGGACGGTCATATTGCAAAAAGTGGCAAAACCCAAGCTTGGACTTCTTCCGAGAAATTAGTAGACAATTTATCAGAAATTGCATTAAAAATCGGATGGGGGGCAAATGTAGTAAACAGGGGGAAAAATAGAAGTGGTGAAAACCATACTATTCGGGGTAAGATAATACGAGGTAATTATGATAATTATCAAGTTACCTTTTTAAGAAAGACTATGCCTTCGTATTTCAAACCTTTTATTAAAAAACAGCATCAAAAATGGATAGATTATGACAATAAAGTCTATTGTGTAGAAGTTAAAAATCATATTATACTTGTAAGGAGAAGGGGTAAATATATTTGGTGCGGAAATTCACATTATCATGATCTGCAATTAATAGAGCAAGTAATTACAAAGATTTGTCAAAAATATCCACAAGTTCATTTTTGTTTAATGGGATATTTTGGTGAATCAAATACAGGAAAAAATCTTTTTCAGGATATACCAGGTAATACAACTATTTGCTCACATTGTAAAAATGCAGGTCAACTTGAAAAAATACCAGGCATTGACTTATTATATTATCCTAGTAAACTAAGAGAGTGTGCTTTTGATATAGGGATAGCACCATTAATTGAAACAGGTTTTAATCAGGCAAAAAGTGATTTGAAAATCAAGGAAATGGCAGCATTAGGTATTCCAGTAGTAGCATCTAATATCATACCTTATAAAGACAGCATTAAACATGGATATACAGGGTTCTTGGCAAACACTGGTAAAGAGTGGTATGATATGATAGAGTTATTAATTAAAGACGAGGTATTGAGAAAACGACTCGGTATGAATAATTATCAGTGGTATAAAGAAAATACCATTGATAAGCATATATTAGAAAGATTACAGTTTTATAATAGAGTAGTAAGTTTTAATCAAAAATGGTAGAATTAAATTGTAATCTGAAAGGAAAGAAAAAATGGCAGCAACATTTCAGTGGTGGGGAGAATATGGGGCATCAGGTGCTCCGACCACAGCAGACTTGGGAGTGTCTGGAAACCTTTTTAACTTTAAGACACTTGATTCGCTTGCCTCGGCAGCGGATTACACGTCTTATCCAATTACTGCGGGTAACAACTCGTATGAAACTTGGCTTAAAGGTCATTTCACAGGAACATTCAATAAAGTCCAAAATGCTAAATTTTGGAATTCTGCTGGAGGACCGGATTCAGGTATAGGAATTAAATGGGACGGTGTAACAACCGCCTATGTAACTCCTGTTACAGGTGCAAGTTCAATTGCAACTGCTAATGTACCAACAGCCTCTCCAGGTTCAGCTAATGTGTCGTTTGGGGGTAGTCTTGCGGGCAGTATAACTGCAGCAGGATTTTCGGATTTTATTTTAATGCAAATGCAGACAACAACTGCGGCTGCAGCCGGAGATTCTTCCACGTACACTTTTACACTTTCGTACGATGAAAATTGACCATTGACATTACTTATGACAAGAAGTATAATGTTAATACATGGTTAATGACATTAGTAAAGAGAACCTAAAAAACAACTATTTAGTAAAAGGATTAAGTTCTTATGAAATAGCATCCATTTACGGATGTAGTAATCGAACAATTTTAAATAAATTAGAATTGTTTGGTATACCTAAAAGAACTTATAAGGATAACAAAATGCCTACTCGCAAGGGTGGGCATTTGTCTGTTATACATCGAGATCATATTCACAAAGCATTAAAGGGAAATCCTAAAGTTGCTGGAATAAAAGGTGAAGCTAATCCACGATATAAAAGTCATAAAGTTGAATGTTTCGTTTGTCATAATCAAATAATTAGAAAGAACTGCTTCTTTAAACAATTTAATCGATTCTTTTGTAGTTTTGACTGTCAAAGTAAATATAAAAAAACATTAGTTGGTAAAATGGCAGGTCATTGGAAAGGTGGAGGTATTCAAGTCAACTGTGCTCAATGTGATTCATCATTAATAAAACCAAAATGTATAGTGAATAGTTCAAAAACTCATAGATTCTTTTGTAGTAAAAAATGTTCCTATAAATGGAAGTCTGATAACTTAAATGGTGACAAGATTTACAACTGGAAAGGTGGCTACGATGGTTATTATGGACCTAATTGGTTAAAACAAAGAAGAAAAGCATTAGAAAGAGATAATAAAACTTGTAAAATTTGCAATAAAACACAAAAACAACTTGGTAAAAATCCTGATGTTCATCATATAATACCCTTTATAGAATTTACTGTAAAAAGATTTCTTGAAGCAAATAATTTAACTAATTTAATTTGCTTTTGTAGTTATTGCCATTCCAAGGTTACTAATGGTATAATTAAATTTACAGGGAAGAACTATAGCGAAATTTGTGAAGAAATATTAATATTAAGAGAAAGTTATGGCTAAACAATTAATCGTTAATCCTAATAACGAAACGTTTGCTAAATTAATGAGGAGTATCGCTAAAGCAATACGGACAAAAAATACAGTTTCTATTAATAAAATAAAAGCTGAATTTGCTGAATATGATACAACTCTATTTTATAATGATAAACGTGATGAAATTAGGGTTTTGATAAAAGATTGTCCGTTTGTTGATTTTCCTGTAAGTCAATTTACGGATATTAAGTAAAAGCTAGACCGTTTGTAATGCAATATGACCGATATGTTCGGAAGGAATACAATTCTTATGGTCAATGAATTAACTGAAAAGGAAAAACAAGCCCGTCAAGAATTATCTTTTGAATGGGTAGCTCATTATAAAGATAATACTGTATTAAATCAGTATGATAATGAAAAACAGTTAGTTTATAATTTTGGGCATATAGACCAAGAAAAAATATACGAATTTGAGTTAGTCCCTAAAAAGAATAACTTAAATCCTGTAAAGATAAATCTTGAAACTGGTTTGTTTTATATTAATAACAAACTATTTAAAGAATTATTTGCGGGAGAAAATCGTATACCTCTTGGTCTTTTTTTGAAAGATAAAAAAGTTGTATCCTCATGGGGCAATAAAGCTAAATTAATTTTTGTAAGACATGTAAGAAGGGAATTTGCACCAACATCTTTGGGATATGGTATGCAAGTTTCAAATATCTACGAAATTGGCTGGGAAGCTGACGTAGATGGAAAACACGAAAAACATGCCTTATTAATAGATGAAAAAGGTAGCTTTGCTATTCCTCCCACCTCCGAACAACAAGGTTTCAAAGCATTGTAATCCAAACGATAAGATTTAGGCTCAGATTTAGACTATTAGTGGTTTGAACTGGGCTTTTTTATTATATGAAAATTAACTTTCCAAAATTAAATTCATTTTTACCTCATAACAGGCTTGAACTTAGAAATTGTTTAAGATTGGATGATATAAGTAAATATTTCTGGGCAGACATAATTGATAGTTATAGTGAAAGTAATTATGCAGGTTCATTATATGATATATATTCTGGTTGGAATGAAAGATTTGGTCAATCAATTACAGGAGACGGAAGGCCACTTAATAGTTGTAAATTTTATTTAAAAAAATTAGGTTTACCAACAGGAAATGCAGTTGCTAAATTATATGCTCATGCTGGAACTTTTGGAGGAAGCAATTACGATGCTATTCCTACCGGCGCAGCTTTGGCAATCTCTAATCTATTTGACGTTTCAACTTTAACTACGTCTGTTCAATTAATTGAATTAACTTTTCCTACTCCTTATACGTTAGAAAATGGAATTCATTATTTTATAGTCTTTGAGGGAGATAATCTGGGAGACATAAATAATGTGATACGTATAGGAGGAGATACTACTTCATCTACTCATCCAGGGTCCAAGTGTACTTATAGTGATTCTTTAGGTTGGACGGGATCGGGTACTACTTCTGATTTTATTTTTTATGCCATAGCAGCAACAACCATTGCGCTTACAGGAACAATTACCGCCTCTATTATCAAGTCCGATATAGTGGCAGGAGGCAAGACGGTAATTTTGACCTTATCGAACGATACATGGGTTGCAGTTGGCGCAACCTTTGATGCACAACGACAGAATATCATCAACGGCATAGACTCCGCTCAATCAGAGGCCACAGGTTGGGATGCAGAGGTTAAAGCCAAGATACCCGTTACTGATGTAGTTAGGACAAGCGATACAGTAGTTACAATTACTTTATCGGCAGAGGCCGGATATGATATTATCGCTACCGAAACTATTACGGCAACTATTCCCGCAACGGCTTTGACAGGTGGGGTGGCAGTTGTGGCAAGTCCGACTTTTACGGTGGATCCATCAACAGAAATTCAAAACCAAACAATTACAGCAAAAAGTTATATTACAAACCTTCCTCCAACAGTTATTCTTAATAGTCCTGCGAATAATGAAGCAACTTTAGATATTACTCCAACTTTGGATTTTACTGGAACAGATATTAATTTTAACGATATTGAATATGATATACAAATTGATACTCTTAATACATTCAATGGTCAACCGAGTTGGGATATAACTAATGCTTTATATACAGAAAAAACTTTTACCGCAGATCAAGATGCAACCTCTAATTCTATTTTTATAAGTACAGATGGGACAAAAATGTATATGGTTGGAGGAACTAATCATGTGGTTTATCAATATACACTCTCTACTCCTTGGGACTTATCTACCACACTATATGATAGTGTTAGTTTTTCTGTTGCTAGTGAAGACACAAACCATCACACTATTTATTTTAAAGCAGACGGGACAAAAATGTATTTAATCGGTTACACAAATAAATCTGTTTTTCAATATACACTCTCTACTCCATGGGACTTATCCACTGCCTCATATGATAGTAAAAGTATCAATGTTAATTCTCAAGCTACTAACCCTAGTGGCCTTGCTTTTAGTGTTGATGGAACGAAAATGTATGTTTTGGATTATACTACTCATGCAGTTTATCAATATACTCTTTCTTCCGCATGGGATGTGTCTACGGCTTTGTATGCAAGTTTAAGTTATGTTTCTACCGAACTTTCAACATCATATAGCGTCATATTATCTCCTGATGGGACAAAGATGTATTTGTTAGAAAATTCAGGTCAGACAATTTATAGTTATACACTCTCTACTCCATGGGATGTTTCTACCGCCTCATATGACAGTAAAAATCTTGCTTTTGGTATTACAATTACAAGTTGTGTTAGTGCAGCAATTAAATCAGATGGATCAAGATTATATCTGCTTGATGGAACTTCTCATATAATTTATCAATATAACATCGGGATACTACTTTTAGAAAAATTTTCATTAACAGATATAGGCTACCTAAATCCTGATGTACCTGATGATACGCATCCTTTTACATCAGGAGAAAATATTCAATTTACAGTCCAGACAGGAGATGAATTATCAAGAAATACTACTTATTATTGGAGAGTTCGAGGAAAAGACCCATTAGGAAGTAATACATATGGAGCATGGAGTGAAACAAGAAGTTTTACTGTAATAACACAAACCATTCAATCAAAAGCCAGAATTCAAATATCAACAAATCAAAATATAATATCTAAATCCCGTATTCAATCTGAAAGTACTCAAAATATTACTACTAAAGCAAATATTATTGCTACTCAACAAAAGACAATTCAGGCAAAATCAAGGACCAGTATTACTTCAATACAAAATATTACATCAAAGATTTCTATTCAAAAATCAATTACACAGACTATTAGTGTTAAAGCAAGAATACAGATTATTTCTCAACAAATAATAACCACTAAATCCAGAATACAGATTAGTTCAAGTAAAACAATTGATGTTAAAAGTAGAATCCAAATTTCAATAATAAAGACATTAACCGCTAAAAGTAGAATTCAAATAAATACAATTAGTTTGATTCAATCTAAAGGACGAATTGAGCAATCAAGCATTAAAACGATTATCTCTAAAGGTCTTATTACTTCGACAAGTACTCAATTAATTACTGCGTTAAGTCGTATCGAAAAGCATATAAGTTCTACTATTCAGGCATTAACAAGAATAACCCAAACCGTTTCTCAAATAATTGAGGTTAAAGGACGAATCCAATCAGTTTTTACTCAAACATTAATAGCCAAGGGGCGAATACAAATTAGTACAAGCCAAACCATATCCGGTAAGGGTCGTATTCAAATCATATCCACCCAAACATTAAGTGTTTTGGGTCGTGTATCAATTACGTCAACACAAACCACAGATGCCAAGACCAGAATAACTTGTCAATTTACACAAACCATTTCTACTAAAGGAAATATAAGTATTACTCAAATTAAAACTGTTATATCAAAAGTAAATATTCAAACTATTTTATCACAAACGGTTATCTCTAAAGGACAAATTAAAATTGTAGGAGTCCAACAAAATATTAACGCTAAATTATCTATTCAAAAAGAGTCAGTTCAAACAATAGAATCAAAAGCAAGAATAAAAGTAACAACTATTCAAACCGCAGAAACTAAAGCAAGGATTAAAATATTAAGTATACAAACATTAACTACCAAATGTAGAATCGAAATATTTAGTGTTTCTACTATCACTACTAAAACTCGTATAGAAAGAATTTTTACTCAAACTTTAACAACTAAATCAAATATTTTACAAACAATCTCTCAAAGTATTTTAAGCAAAGGGAGAATTGAAATTCATCAATTACAAACTGTTAGTACTAAAAGCGATATTGTCCAAAGCAATATTCAAGAAATAATTGTTAAAGGAAGAATTACTCAAAATGTTTCTCAATTAATAACATCTAAAGGACGTATTGCTCAACAAAGAACAGAATCAATTACTTCTAAAGGAAGAATCCAAGTAAATATTAATTATTCTATTCAGAGTAAAGCAAGAATACAAATCGGTTCTACTCAATCTATATCGGCAAAGGGAATGATTCAAATTTATAGTACTAATCAAGTAAATGCCAAAGCTAGAATTAAAATTTCTACCAGCAATACTATTCAATCTAAGGGAAGAATTACTCAAAGTAATCAACATGATATTACTGCTAAAGGTGCAATTTTAGTTACCTTTACAAAAACCATTACCACAAAAGCAAGGATTACATTAATTACATCTCAAGAAATTGAGGCACATGCAAACATTAAAAATAATTTAACTAGAACAGCAACCGCTAAAACCCGTATTCAATTATTTGGTGGAAGAGAAATTGACGCAAAAGCAAATATTAGGAATGTAGAAACACAAATTGTAATTGTAAAAGCATCTATCCAAAGAGGATCAACTCAAATTATAAATAGCAAGGCTCGAATTGAAATTATTACTACTAGAACAATAGTATCAAAAGGTCGTATTGCTGTTAATTCTCTTAGTGCGATTAATGCTAAAGCTAGAATACAGATTCAATCTATTAATCAAGTTAATGCAAGGGCGAATATTAAAAATAATTATAGTAAAACGGTTGCTGCTAAAGGTCGAATTACTATTGCATCTACCCAAACAATTACCGCAAAAGGAAGTATTTTTATTAGTAGAACAATAACAACTACTGCTAAAGGAGATATTAAAAAAACAGCAAGTAAAAATATATATGCCAAGGCTAATATTATTGGATATGTAATAAGAACTATTATAGCCAAAGGTATAATTCAAAAAGGTCATGACATCACAATTAATAGCAAGGGCAGAATCCAAATTACTCATACCGAATTTGTTATTGTTAAAGCCAATTTAGTATCTTCTGGAATTCAAACAATAACCGCACATGGAAATATTGATAATGGTATTCATCAAAGTATTTCTGCTAAAGGAATTATTAAGATTACTGTTATAGTTTCAATAAATACTAAGGGTAATATTAAAAAATCAATAACTCAAACTGTGAATGCCAAAGCTAGATTGCAAACTATCTTAGTTGTTGAAATAATTGACAAAGTTAGAATCGAAGACAGAGTTAAAGAAGTTACTTATGTTAAAGAAAAAACTAAAGAAATAGTATATAATAAGGTAAATGTTAAAGAAATAAAAAGCCAATTTACAAATGCAAGAGAAATTGTTTATAATAAAGTTACTACTATAAATATAGTTGAACCAAAAACACAACAAATTAAATGGTTCACAATTAAAGGACACATTAATTAAAAAGGAATAAAATATGGACCAATTACTTTTAAATACTCAAGACTTGATTAGTATAGATATTTATTATAATAATGTATTAACTACTCCTACATCAATTACTATTACACAAATAACTAATCCAAATGGAGTAGTTATTCTTACAGATGTTATTCCCACAGTAGGAAGTACTACTGGTAGATATGAATATACACTTGCAGCTGATAAAACATCAACTCTTGGTGTTCATACTGCTATATGGCAATTCGTTATTGGTACTACAACATATGAACATATTCAATATTTTGAGGTTGTTTCCTCAATTAGAACAGGATATGTTACACCTTACGAAATAAGACAAAAATCAGTTTATAGCAAAATTACTGATACAGACCCCACAGACGAAATTCTGCAAAAATACATTGATAGATCAACCAGTATTATAGATACTTATTTAGGTGATTCTATTGGTTACGCAATTTATACAGAAAAACGCAGATGTGTATTAGACAAGGTTCATAATGGAATTCATGCTCAATTAAGTCATAGACCTATTATTAGTTTAACAAGCGTGCAATTAGATCAAGGACCTAGTAATACTCTTGATTTAGATGTTGATTATATTCGGATTAATAATGAAGCTGGATATATAGAATACTTTAGTGATATATCAGTGCCAACATTAAGAATTTGTACTTTTGATCCATCTGCTTCACAAATTATACCCGTAGCCACAGTTGTTTATACCGCAGGATATGTAACAATACCCGATAGGGTAAAAACTGCTACAGTAATGATGGTTGAGGAGTTATATAAAGAAACTGAGGGTGATGACAAGCAATTGCAAAGATTTACGATTGATAATATTACAGAGGTATATGAAACGTCAAAGGCAGAGGATAATGCGATTACTGAATTAGGACTTAAAAATGCAAGGGCAATCACTAAATTACTAAGTCCTTATAGGCAAAGTTATAAACGATTCCCATTCGCACTAGGTCCATTAGGATAAATATGTATGAACAAATAGTTTATAAACATTCAGGTCAGTATTATGAAATCCAAAAGAAAGAATTATTAGAAAAAGGTTGGGAGATAATTACAGATGATGAAGAGAAAACTATTTTTCACAAATCACTAATCAATTAGGGAAATGGATTATGAGTATTCACTCTATCCCGTTACATTTTTTAAATACGACAGTTCACATTTTCAGAGAATCAACGACAATTGATGATATTGGCGATTTATCCACGTCTCTTAATTTAGCTTATGCCTCTTTAAAGGCTAATATTCAACCTAAGTTAGATGATGTTCATTTTGAAATTCAAGGCAGGGTTCATGTTCAAGATCATGTTGCTTATATCAATCGGGTAGAAAACAGTGTTTTAAGAGATATACATAATGGCGATATTGCATTTGACGAAAAAACCAGAATCAGATATATGATTTTAGGTGTTGAGGCTTGGCAAGCGGCAGATAACAAATTAAGCGATACTCACCATATTACATTAAGATTAAAAGCAATATCAGGTATACCCAAAGAACAATTAGAGGTTAAAACAGTAACATCGAAAGGAAAAATAACGTGAAAATAGGAATGTCCGTAACAGGTATTAATGATAGCAAAATTGCTCTTAATGCAGCAGGAGAAAATATAGTTGTGGTATGCAGGAGAGCAATGTTTAATAGTGCTGTTAAAATATCAGAACGGGCTAAAGAAATTTTACGAGAAAAAGTACGCAAAATACCGCCGATTTACAGTACGGGTAAAACAGAGAGGTCTATTAAGGTAAATATTTTAGATAAAGATAGGGTTACTATTGGTCCTGATATGCGTGAATCCCCTCACTCCGAATGGGTTGAGGTGGGACATCGCGTAATTCGTGGCTATACAACAAAAACTCATAAACCAATAGGCGGTACTTGGTGGGAGGGTTATCATTACATGGAGGGTGCATGGTTAGAAATATCACCTACTATCCCTAAAGAGGTTGCTGATTCAGTTACATTGAGTTTAAAAAAATTTGGTAAAATGAAAACAACACAATTAAGAAATATAAAGACAGGACAATTTACTCCTGGTAGAATAAATATATCATAATATTATGTCGCCCGTTTACGCAAAAAATCTACATTTTCTTAAAGAGGCATTATTCACTAAACTTAATGATGATACAACATTAAGAGGATTACTAGGTGGGACTGGCCGAATATTTCACCGTGATCCACCGCAAGAGGCAATTTATCCTTGTTTAGTTTACGCTGTTATAGATGATCGGGATAATCCTTATAATGAAACCTGTATTTCAGGAGAGGTTACTACGTCTAATATCAGGTTTACAATTTTTAGTAATGATTCAAGAACTGAAACATCTGATAATATAGAGGCTAGAATTAAAATATTAATAAACGGACAGAGAACATTAGACACAACAAAGATAATCTGCTATAGTTGTGTTAGGGATTCTTTGATAGAACCTATTAAAGACCCTGAGTTACAATCCTGGGTTACGCCGATTAGATATAGGATAACTTGGGCTACTAAGTAATAGTTATAGGAAGGAGTAATATTATGGCAACACAAGTACAAGTTACACATGATCCAGAGGGATCAATTTTAAAAAAACCATCATATCTTATTGAACTTGAGAATAAATGGGTTAGATGGACAGGTATTGAGGACAAAGAGGCTTTCGAGGCAATAAAAGATTTATCCGGTGATTTATATAGTGAAATAAGAAAATTAGAGGCTCAACTTTGTAAAGAGATTGAGAACAGGAATTTACCTGAGGATTTTAAAGAATTCACTAAAGCCCGTATAAGAGATACATGGCGGGATATAATCGGACACCAAAAAATTGGTCTTGATAAATTATGTATCGTTATCAGAACACATATACCTGTTAAGAAAGAAAAATAAATATGGCAAAAATACAACGATCAATTAATCAACTAAAACATGCTGATCCAATAGCAGAACCTATTGTTATAGAAAAAGAAACCACTCAAACAATAGAAAAAGAACCTATTGTTAAAAGTATCCCTATTGAGGTAAAATACAGAGAGGTAGTCTATCTTGGGATAGCACAAGAGGCTGAGAGAATTGGTGCAGTTACAGGTAATATATATATCTTTAAGAAAGATACATATAGAATGCCTGAATCAACTCAAATAGACGAACGTGATTACCCAGCATTAATAGCTGAAAAAGGTAAAGGCTGTGCTAGGCGAGATGCTTCGATTTTATTCATGTCCAGATTAGAATGGAATTTAGAATTAGAGCAAACTAGAATAGCCAATAATAGTAAATAGTTTTAGTCTTAGTTTTAGTGTCAGAAATTGAATTTTTAAAAAAAGGAGGACTAAACTATGAGCGTAACAGCCACCAATATAAATACGGGAGGTGCTGTGGTCAAAATAGGAGGTCGTGTCAATGCGTCTGCTAATGCGGATGGATTTTATGACATGGACATTCTAGGAACTGATGTCGGATGCACAACAGGTGGAGTCACAGTGACTTACACCATTGAAACATCTGATATATTCTGCGACCAGGTAACCCCTCCTGTCAATGTTGCGGTAACAGGCGAAACGGCTACGGTTGAGTTCTCGATGTTAGAGTCAACAGCTCAAAATCTTGACTTAGTAACTGGTGGAGGATCAGTATCGAAAGATGCTACTTCCGCTTACTATGTAGGGTTTGGTGGTGTTCCAGGGGCAGCCTTTGAACCACTTGAGCTAGTGATAACAGATAATGATACTGGTTATCTGACAACATGGACATTTTTCCGTTGTCATCCAGGAGGCATTACAGCTAATTTCGAGAGAGAAAATCCGACAGCATTTGGGGTAACATTTACTGCGTATGCAGAAACATCCCACGCATCGGGTAAACAACTGTTTCAAGTCAAGCAAGCCAAATCGTAACATTTACTTGAATTAAACAGTAAAAGATAAAGGAGAAGTTAATATGTCTGAAGAAAAAATAATGAAAACATCTGCTGAAATAGTTATTAATGGTCAAAAAAAGACTATTCAGAAACTAAGAGCAGGTAAGTTTTATGATGCACAAAAGATAATTGCTGAAATGTTTCGACAAGCAGCTCAACTTTCTGCATCCTCAAAATCCATAGAAAGTGATAAAACACCAACAAGTGGTAATAAATCACCAGATGTGGACATGGGAGCATTATTAAGTCTATTTGAAAAGTTGCCAACTCATGTAGCAAAATTTGTTGCTATATGTGCAGAAATGTCAGATGAGGATTTATTAAAAGAAGCGTATCCTGAGGAGATAAATAAAGCATTTGACATTTGCTTGGAACTTAACAATGTAATGGAAAACCTAAAAAACTCCGTAGCCCCTATAGAGACGCTAGGGGCGGTCAAAAGCAAAAATTAGGCGTAAATCAACTGCCACAAGTTGATTTCCTTACATGGTGTATAGACGTAATTGCCTCTCGATATGGATGGACAAGAAAATATTGTCTTGATGAAATGTACTGGGAAGAATTTTGGGAGCATATAGTTATAGCTTCTAATTTCACAGCAGAGGAGAAAAATGCTGAATTTAGATTTCAGTTTATGCTACATGCAACGAAAAAAGATGTACATAAATGGCATGATCTCCCTATCCCATTTTCATCTGATAAAAATGTGCAGAACAGAGATATTAGCGGAATCTCCCAATTACCCACAAATTTGCAGGGTGTTATATATCGCCCAGATGCCGTAGTGAATAAGGTAAAATAAAACTATGGCAACTATAGGTGAATTAATATTAGTATTAAGAGGTGATTCCAGTAATTGGAAATCAGAGGTTAAAAATGCAGAAACAGCCTTAGACCATTTAGCAATGGTGGCTAAAAAAGTAGGTCAAGACCTCAGTAAAGTTACTGGTGAAAATTTTACCTTTGCAGATACATGGAAAAAGGGAATGGTTGATGCTGTTTCTGGCGTTATATCTGAATTAGATCCAATAATAAATAGATTAACTGGTTATAATAGCGCATTATTAGATCAATTAGTTGATACAGGTGAAATTACTAGTAAAGATGCAGGATATGTCCGCGATCTTGCATTACAAGAATTAAATGCTGCTAAATCCAGTGAAATTTTTCAACAAACATTAAATAGTCTTTCCGCAAAACTCTGGGTTGTAACAATGGGTCTCCAACAAATGGGAAGAAGTCTGACCATGGCATTTACAGTCCCTATAGTTGCTCTTGGTGTTGCATCTGTTAAAACATTTGCCGATTGGGAAACCGGCACTAAAAATCTTCAAGCATCTGCTGATATGACTGCTGGTGAAGCCAATAAAATGACTGATAGTTTTCGTGATTTAGCATCAGTTATGCCTCTTAGCGTTACAGAATTACAAGAAATTGCCCGAACTGCTGCTGAGGCAGGTGTTAGTACAAAAGGTTTAGAAAAATACACAATTGCTATTGCTAAATTAGTTACTATTTCTAAAGAACTTAATTTAAAAACTGCCGCAGAAGCTCTTGTATCTGTTTCTAAAGCATTTGGTATTAGTGAAGATAATGTTGAACGAGTCGGTTCAGTAATTAGAAAAATGGCTAAAGAATCAAAAGGAGGAATGGATGATTTTACTGCAGCCTTACTTCGGGCTATGCCTGCTGCCTCAATGTTAAGTATTAACTTTCAAGATGTATCTGCAATGTTAGCAGCTATTATTCCTGTGTCTGGTACTGCAACGAGAGCTGGTACTAATCTTACAAGAATGTTTGACCAGATGACAACAAACTTACCTAAACTTGCCAGTCAAATGGGAATTACTCAAGACGCATTAAAAGAGATGATTAACAAAGATGCTGTAAAAACATTACAAACATATATTAAAGGATTAGGTCTTGCCACCGATCAAGTTGAAACAAACAGAGCGGTATTAGAAATTTTTGGACAAGAAGGAGCAAAAGCATTAAGAGCTTTAATTGCTCAATATAATGTTTTCTTAAAAAGACAAAAAGAATCAGAACAGGCATATATAGATGGAACAGAATTAACTAAAGATTATAATATTGCATCAGATACACTTGCTAATACATTTAAACTATTCCAAAATGCTGTTTTAAATGTTGCTAATGCAATTGGAACTGATCTAAATAAAGTTATCGTTCCTGTACTTAATAATGCAATTAGACTTACCACAACACTTGCTGCTATATGGATTTCATTACCTGATCCAATGAAACAAACATTAATTTCTCTTGCGGGAATTTTAGCAATATTAGGACCATTGATTCTAGCTATTAATACTTTAATATCACCTATTGTTGGATTAGTAACTGTTCTAGCAAAAGGAGGACTTGCATTAACTTACATTAAAGGTCTTTTTGGATTAACGACAGCTGCTGCTACAACATTCTCAGTAACAACTGCTACTACATTGGGTCAAGTAACAACAGGATTAGCGGCAACAGGTACAGCAGCAACAGGAGCTACTGTAGGGTTTGGTGCGTTTCTATTAGTAATAGGAAAATTTCTAATAATCGCAGCTGCTGTTGTTATCGCTATTAAACTTATTCAAACTGCTCTTGATAAATTATCCAAGATTAAAATATCATTCGGTATTAATCTTGGCGATATAGTTAAAGTATTATTAGGAAATCTTGGCGATAAAATTAAAGAAACATTAGGACTTAAAGGATTTGAGGATAGAATGAATGAAATTAAGAAAAAGGTCGAAGGTACATTAGGTGATATTGAAACAAAAAGAATAGAGGAGGCAGCAGAAAAAATTAAAGATGGATTAACAGGAATGGCTATTTTAGCTAGAGAATGGGGAGATGATATAATGTTAAGTTTTCTTAAAGGATTTACTCAAGCAGATTTTAGTGTTCTTAATGAAAACTTAAAAGTTTTTGAATCTTATTTTCAAATACTTGAAAAACAAGGTAAATTATCCACTGAACAAGTGCTTAATAACACAATTGAGGCACGAAGAGTATTGGCTCAAGCTATAAGCGATGTTAAAAGTTTAGGATCAGTTAGTACAGAGACACAAACTAAAATACAAAGTCTGGTTGGTGCAGCAAGAAGCGAGGGCATTATTAAACAAATAATGGCAAGCGTAAAAGTCAGTCAATTACAGGATACGATTGATGCGTTAAATGAGCAAATGAAACAGCAGAAAGATGCAATAAAACAACAAACAGATATTATTGATGACAGGATTAAATATCAAAAAAAGATTTATAATAACCAGATTGATGCGGAAAACGATCAGGTAAAATTATTAGAAAAACAAAAAAGATCATTAGAAAAAGCATATAAATCACACCTTAAAGTATTTCAAGATTCAGTTGATATTGCTCAAAGAGAAAAAGATATTAGTAAAGACCGACTTGACATGATTAAAGAAAGTAATCAGGTTTTTCTTGATAATCTAACTGCACAAAGAGATGCTTTAAAAGATAATGTTGATAATGCAAAAGATACCTTGCAAGAATTAGAAGACCTAAATCAAGTTCAAGTAGATAATGCTGAGGGACTTTTGGACTATGCCAAAATGAATCTTGAATCAGCAAGAAATCAATTAAAAAAAGAAGAAGCACTAGGACATGATGAATGGGATGCTACTTATCGAGCTGCATTAGAAAGAACTACTATTGCAGGAAATCAAGTTGATGAGGCTTATAGTCTTTATATCAAAACTAAACAATTAGGTACAAAAGAAATTAATATTGCTAAACAGGATGTTAAAATCGCACAAACTCAACTTGATTTATCACAAGATCAATTAGACGCAGCTAAAAAGGCAGCAGATCAACAAGAAAAAGTTTACGAAGATCAAATCAAAGCAGCAGAAAACACATTGGATGCTGCCAAAGACACTTTAGATACTTTTAAAAGTTCATATCAAGATCAATCTGATTTATTACAAGAACAAATAGATGTTCACAAAAGCATGGTGCAGGATTTGCAGGATGCTCGTGATGAAATTGTAGATAAATTAACTAATGAAAGAGATATTTTAAATGAAAAATATGATATTCAAGCCAAAATAGAACAGAATAAAATTGATAATGCACAAAAATCATTAGATATTGCTAAAAAATCATTAGAATTTATAAAAGGAATAACTGACCAATATGAAGCAATTCAACAAGCTCAAATAAAAGCAGCTGATAAATTAAGTGGTGGAACTGATTTTGCCGGCATTGCAGCAGGTGATGGTGGCGGTGATGGTGATAGTGGCAATAACAAGAAATTAGCATACATTGATAATACTCTTAAATTATTAGATGAGGTTAATACTAAACTTGATGAAGCACAATTAAAAGTTGATGAATTAAAAACTACTACTCCTTCTGCCTTTAATTTTGAATCTCTTGGTTTTGGGACTCAAGGGTTTGATATTTCAAAGTTAAATTGGGGAAAAATGAAAGATGATTTAATTGAAAAAGTTAAATTAATTAAATGGGGTGAGGTAGGCAATGCTATTTGGGATACAATGTTTCTTGGACTAGGAGTTTCAGGTGCTATCCTTAGTATTAATTGGGGACAACTCAAAGATGGTTTTATTGAAAAAGTTAAATTAATTGATTGGGGTAAAATAGGTGATACTATTATTGGATCAATAATTTCATCTTTAGGAGTTGTTGGTGCTGTTTTTGATTTAATTAATATTGGACCTAGTATTTATAACGCTATTGTATCTGGATTAAGTGATTTAGAATCATCTTTAAAAAATATTGGCACTTGGATAGGGCAAGTAATTGCTTCAGGACTTGGTGAATCATGGAATACATTAAAAGATGCAGCAAAAAATATTATCGGAGGAATAGGTGCTGGATTAAATGATATGTGGGAAACAATAAAAAGTTGGGGATCATCAGTTGGCAATTGGTTAGGTGATGGAATTAAAGGAATATGGAATAATATAAAAGACGCAACTAAAAATATCATAGGGGCTATCCCTTCTGCGATAAATGATTTAATAGAAACAATAAAAGGATGGGGTACAAATATTGGTCAAAATCTTGCCAATGGTATTTATGGAGTTTGGTCTACAATAGCAGATGCAACTAAAAATATAGTTAATGCTATACCTCGTGCAATAAATGATTTATGGGATACAATAAAAGGGTGGGGCAAATCAATAGGAGAACAATTAGCAAGTGGTATTTATGCAGCTTATGATGTAATTAAAAAATCTGCTTCTTGGATAGCAAATATTTTTAAGAGTTTCTTGGGTTGGTTCAGTCCTCCAGAAGAGGGTCCAATGAGTACAGGTGATAAATGGATGCCTAACATGATTAAAACCTTAACCAGGGGCATTACAGACACAATGCCGACACTTAAAGGAGCGGTATCAGACATTGGCAATACGATTATGGGAATTCAGGATATTAATCCGCAACCTGTTATCGGAACTAACTTTGCAATTGGAGCTGAAAATGCCTCAAGAGGAGTGGCATTACAAAATTCAGATAATTTACCTATACAAAATAATCAGGGGATAAATGGCAATCAACAAACAATTAATATTAATCCAGGCATGATGATAGCAAGTAAAGGAGAAATAAGATCATTCGTTAGATTATTAGAAAGTTATACTGCGACTGAAAAAACTCGCACAGGGATATAAATATGAGTAGTCAAATTTCACAACCAACATTAAATGGGACACCAATACCTTATCCAGGATCAGGTACTAAAATTGAACCGATTTGGATATCAGCCGATCATACAACTATTGGAGGTAAAACCAGAAAAGAGGTAATGGCCAGAAAATACAAATATACAATGGTTTATCAGGTAATGAGCGTAACTGATTATAATGCCTTAGAGGCAATCGTAAATACACTAGCACCAGCTACTTTTATTTATGCTAAATGGCCTCAAAGTGTAAGTCCTGGCATTTCTGCTATAACTGAACTTAATGCAAGAGAACTCATTTACGGAACTGGCGATACTAATTATTGGTCTAGTGTAACTTTAGTACTTACGGAAGTGAACTCAAGAATTTAATATGGCAACTACAGCACAGACCATTGGGGGAAAAGCCAGACTTTTTCCCAGCATAGACGCACAAACCGTAATCGCAAATACGGTTAGACAAATTGGTGGCAAAATTGAAATGCAATGGGATGGAATAACTTGGACTGATGAATCCGATTATTTACTTACTGCTAAAGGAAATATAAAAATGAGTGGCGAGTTAGGAGAAGGTATTGCCTCAACTGCAGATTTTGAATTAGATAATACCACTGATAGATTTTTACCGGAGAATACAGATTCTCCTATTTATGAATATTTATTACCAAGAACAAAAATTCGTTACAGTGTTAAAATCGGTAATTATTATTTTAAATTATTTACCGGATATATAAAGGGAATTTCGCCTGATAGAAAATCAGGCATAGTTGATTTTCGTTGTTTTGACGAAACAGAGTTAGTTTTAAATGAACCTGCACCAAGAGATGCCGCTTATATCAATAAACGAGCAGATGAATTAATTACAATTTTAGCTCAATCCGCAGGTTTAACTTCCAGTCAATATGACATAGAACAATCTAATCATACAATCAGTGCTGCTTTTTTCGGAGATAGATATATTTGGCCTTTAATGGGTGAAATTGCTGTTTCAGAAAGAGGTAGGGTATTTTTTGATTATGATGGTAAATTTAAATTTTGGGCACAAGAACATATCCATAAACAACAAAATCCGATTTTTACTTTAACCAGAAATGATTGGTTAAAAAATCTTAATTTTAGTGTTGAGGAACAAGCAATTAAAAATACTATTACAGTTAAAGCAAGACCAAGAATATCAGCAGGTATTAAAGTTGTTTGGACAAATGGTGATGTTGAAATCTTAAATCAATATTCAGATACTTTAGTTTGGATACCTGCACACGATCAGCAACAAGCATATATAGATATAACTGATGATTATGGAGAATTACCTTGTACGAATTACATTCAACCAATCCCTTATACTGATTTTACCGCAAGCACAGCAGCAGATGGAATTACCAATGCAGATTTATCTCCTGCAATAGATTGTACAGCCTCAGTTCAAATAACAACTTTTATTGATTATGCTTGTTCTGTATTTATCGTAGTAAATAATTATTCTGAATATGATATTTTTTTAACTAAGTTTCAAATCAGAGCTAATCCTTTACCTATATGGAAATGGATTAAGGTTATTCAAAGAGATGAAACAAGCATTGATCGTTATGGAGAGCAAAAAATAGATTTAGAAAATGATTTTATAGATTCAGAAAGTTTTGCTCTTGAAACAGCACAAGTAGAACTTGATAGATGGAAAAATGCTAAGAATTCTTTTAAAGGTGAGATTTTAGGCATTCCGCATATTAAATGTGGTGATGTATTATCTATTGAAATAAGAAATTCTGTTTATGAAAATTACATGATTAATGAAATTGATTGGGAGGTTGATGAACAGGGATTTATACAAACATTAGGATTCGTTAATATTATTAATATACCGACACGTCAAACAGTAAATGCTTATGCTAGAATTAGTGGTACAACGATACAATCAATATCAGCACTAGCTTACATACAACCAAGAAAAACAATAACTGCTAAAGGCAATATTAAAAATAATATTAATAAAATAGTAAATGCGAAAGGAAGAATAATTAAAACATAATATGGGAACAGAAATACATACACCATCAGGATCAAGGTTACCAGGAGTTTCCTCGCCTGTTGAAATTCTCGAAATAGGCGGAAAAGGTATGCCTGTTGAATTAATTATTCGTAATGGCAAGATTTATTGTTACAATGAATCGGGACAAACCTTAATTGATAATGGAATTATTCAAACATCGGGTATAGCTGCCCGTTCTATCGCAACTACTCATCTTGCAGTTGGAGCTTCTGTTTTTACTCATAATATTACTCATTACGCAGCTAATTGTTTTGAAATTTATTTTTATGCAGGAACAATTTATTGGGCTAATGGACAAAACTTAACAACTAATGCAGGTTGGATAGAATTTTATGGGATAGCATATCTTTATGTTGAGGGAAATAATCCTTTAATTAAAGGTTCATATAATCCCTCAGATGCTACAGGTTTAAATAAAACTTTATTTGCTATTATTAAACCAGGTGCGGATTGGAGTAAATATGCAACAGTTGAATATCAAAACGGAGCGGGAACAACCATTGACGGCAGTGTAATTACAACAGGAACAGTTAATGCTCAAAAATTAAATGTTATTTCGATTGATGCTACTGGATATATAAATGCTACATATATTAACGCAGGTACTTTATCAGTTGGTGGTTCAGGTTCTATCTCGCCCAGTGCTTTATACTTTTTAGATAGTGCAAATCAAGAATTTGGCAAAGTAAATACATTAGGCTTAATTTTTCTAAATTCTAAAGGACTTATTTTACATAATGTTAATCAGGTAGGTAATCCAGGTGGATTATTTAATGATCCTGATAATTATATTTGGCTATTGGCAGGATCAGGTAACAAAATTTATTTTGGAGATACAGATAGTATAGGACAAGTCAGTATTGATCTTGCAACAAAAGTAATTCGCTGTGACGGATTAGGAAATTATTATGTAGTTGGCAGTGTTGGTTCTCATGGTAGTGTTATATTAAGAGATGCAATTGCTTTTCAAGGATCTGCAGTATATTTTATACAGAGTATATATAATTTTAGTGTAACTTTTACTGACCTTCCTCTAGTTTGGGGAACAGGATTAGGAGAAATCGTACCTGCAAAAAATTATGAAACAGGATTAAATATCGGTTATCCTTTTGCGACAAGTGGAAGTGGTTCTGTTAATATGTGGTTATCTGAGCAATACACTGCTCTTAAAAATATGCAAGTTGCCAGTGTATCTGTTTTAACAGCAAAAACAGGCACACCGGCAGGAACAATGTATGCTGAAATTCAAACAGATAGTGGAGGATTACCTTCTGGAACAGTTATTACTAATGGAACATCAGCAAGTATTAATACAAATGTAGCAACAACATATGGTACTTTCGCAATGTCTGGTTTTGTTTTCGCAACACCGCCATCATTAACAAATGGAACGATTTATCATATAGTAATCAAAACAAGTGGATTTACCAGAAATGCAGGAGTAACAGAACTTTATTTAGGAGGCAATCAGGGAGGTAGTCATACGGGAGATGCTGAAACATATGGTTCTTCTTGGGCAGCAATTTCACCTGCGGCAGTGTTATATTATAGAGTATATGAATATCCTGATAATCTAAATTCAACACAATTTGTTGAGGCAGGAGATATGTTTACTGTTATGGGAGAAGATCCGACAGTATCAAGTATTAATTTAACAATGGCAAATCCTTTTGCATTTAATCAGGGAACTCGATATGGTGCTTTAATCGGAATATTTGGAAAATTACCATGATAAAAACAATTGTAACCAGTACAAAATACAATCAAAAAGGATTAGATATTTCTCTCAATGGGAATGTAATGTCTGTAACTAAAGGTAAATTAGTATATGATAAAGAGTATAATTTCAATACCGATGTTACTTTCACAATTGACAATGAAACTGCTATAATTATGTTAATTGAAGATTTAACAACAGGCGAAGTTTTAGTTGCAGCATCTGATGGTAGTATCGACAAAACTCAATATCGCCTTATTGAAAGATTAGCTTGGAAAAAAGACGGACAATGGCAGAGACTTAGTATAGAAACTATTGTTCAAAATACTCAACCAATAGGAAAATATAATTATGAAGGTCTTAACGCAGAAAATATCAAAAAAGGTCTTACGATTCAGCCAGGAGGACAAATTAAACAGGTTTAATAAACCGTCTGGATTAAGATTAAAATATCCAAATGAAAAAAAATTAACCTTGCAGGAAAAGGTAAATATATTATGGGAGGATAAATATGGAAAATAATCAAAAAATAACTAAAATTGAATTAGAAGACATGAATGGATTAATTACCAGAGCAGTTATTCTTGCTAATCAAGAAAATATGTTAAAGTTTTTACAACATGAAAATAAAATTAACTGGGAAATAATACTTAAAAAATATAATCTTGATCCTGATGTATCTTATGATATCGATCAGGCAAAATGCTTGCTAATTCAAAATATTAAGAAGGAGAAAATAAATGATAGACCAATTCCTTAAAAATTTATTTTTAATAAAAATTTATACACCTGAACTTATTATTTTATATGTTATAGCAGGAATATTAGCAGGATTAACACGTTTAACAATTAAAAACAATGCTAAAATTGAATTTAAAAAATGGTGGGATGATGGCTCTTTAAGTGGTGCTATACTTATAGGCATAACAGGTGCGTTATTATTCGATAACAACTTTCTTTGGGCTTTTTTAGGTGGTTATTTTATAGTATATGTGCTAAGGTATATACAAAAGGGATTAGATAAAGTAAATAAAAAAGAAGTTAAATAATATGGATACATTTATTAAAAACTTAAACACAATTGAAACAGTTACCTCAATTGGAAGCATGACAGCATTAGGGATTACTGCTATAACATCCCTTTGTCTCTTTATCTTTTGGTATAAAAAAAAGGCATTATTAAATTTTCAATCTTGGGCACTACTTACGTTTATTATCAATTTTATTTTAGCCATACATTTTTCACCATTAAAAATTTTAATTAACCATGATTTAAGTATATATATTGTTAGAATTTTAATGTTTTTGCAATTTTCTACTACTATTTTTACTTTATTTAATTTATGGAGAATTTCTGAAAAGTTTGTACCTAAAAATTTAGTTAAAATAAAAATAATACCTAAAAAAAGGAATCTTCTTGCTAGAACAATAGCCTTATATTATGCGTTTAAAACAGGTGGAAATGATAAAAAAAGCACTAAAAAGATTAGAAAAGCTATTAAAAAGTCTCTTTTATTAATATAAATTATCATTATGATAGATATTAATTATAAATCACAATGGGATAATGATGCTACAGGCACAATAAATGACTGTGGACCTACCTGTATTGCAATGATTTTAAATTATTATGGTGAAAAGACAACTACTGATGAAATATTCAAAAAAACAGGAGCATCAGTCAATACTCTCATTAATTTTCAACAATTATACAATGCAATATCATTTTATGGGTATACATACGAATTGATAAGAAATTCTAACCCGCAAAAAATCAAAGAACTAATAGATAAAGGTATCCCGCCTATTGCACTTATTCATTATGGTGATTTATCGTCAAGACAAGACCCTTATAAAGGAGCACATTTTATTGTATTGAGTGGATATAAAGATGATGGATATTTTGCAGAAGATCCTGATTTTTATGCCAACCGCAGAAATGAGGGACACCAACATTTTTACATTAAGAATGAATTTGAAAATGCCTGGAAAAATTGCTCTTTAGACGGAAATCCTGTAAACTCATTACTAGTCATTTATCCAATGGCAACTAATATGATTTCTGAGTTCTTAACTAGTAAAGGATATGTTTGGCCTGAGGCACATTTAGACGTTGTTAAAGCATTATATGAATCAGATCAAAAATTAAAAAGTGGTAACTATATTCTTAAAACAGACTCAGATAAAAAAAAGGCTGAATTAACTAAATTTTTAGCGGATAGTTTTAATGAAAAATTGGAAACAGAGAAACAAATCCTTGAAGAAAATTTCAACTTAGAAAAGAAAAAATTGGAAGCACAAAAATCTATTGATATTAAATTAGCAGTCGACAATGCGGTTATGATTAATAATCAAACGTGGCAAGATCAATTACAAGATTGTGTTAAAATGAAAGATACAAATGAATATAAATTTGCTTTATGGATTTATAAATTACTACATAAAGGAGGTGAAAAATAAATAATATATGGCAGCACCAACATTAACAAGTCCAAGAGGACAAGAATCTAAGTATTTTTATCGCAAAGATACTTTTGGAGATGCAGGAGTACCGTCTAATGGCTATAACTTGCCACAAAATGGTGAAACAGAAGATACAGGCGATCTAGCTGGCACAGACGATAGAGAAAACGTAACTGCTGGAACTGTAACAGCTCTTAATGCTGATCCTCAAGGTAAAACTGACATTGACGCAGGAGCGGGAGTACATAACGTCAATTTAAGTTATAATCCAATCACGGATCATTTTAAAATCATTGAGGGTGAATATGTTTTGTAAAAGTTTTAGAGGAGTAAAATTATGTCAGAAGGTTTATCATTATTATTAGGTTTATTTTTACCACCAATTGTGGAATATGTAAAAACGAAATTTGCTAATAACAAAATCGTTAATTACTCAATCACATTAACTTTGTGTGTAATTATAGGAATTGTTTCTACATTAATTGAGGGTAAATTCAACACGTCTGATTTGGATACGATTGTAGGTTCAGTCGGCAGTGCATTAATTGCGACACAAGCAGTTTATAATTTTTATTGGAAGCCGAAAAAACTTGACACTCGGTTTGAAACGTATATTGCTAAAGTCAAGTTATAAATGAACTTTAAGTGTTATTTTTGCGGATGGTGTTGTAAGATAGAAAAATATTCCTCACAGGAAGAATTTGTATTGGCAAAAAAAGCACTCGAGAAATTAGGCATAGAACTACATGGTATTAAAATGCCTACGGGAATGATTTTATGGGATACACCATGTCAGGCTCTAGGGTTCACTAATAATAAGGCAACTTGCCTAATTTATAATCAAAGACCATATCCCTGCAGGCAGTTCTTATGCGGTAAGCAATCCGAACAGGACACCAGACCATTTATAGACGAAACCCACTACGACATGCAATATTTTAAAGAATTATTAAAAAATCCAGAATACGCCAAAATCAAAGAACAGATAGAGGATAAGGCTGCAAAATGGGCTAATACTCACGGCTGGAAACTGAAGAAAGTTTAAAAGTATTCAGAAGTGTTTGAGTTGTTTTTTGCGACTAAAGATGGTTTTTTTGATTTGTTCTACTTGTGACTTTCTAATTTCACCGGCAGGATTTTTAAGGATTATTGGATCGTGTATTCTTTCTGCTTTATCATCTGTCTCATTTTGTTTATGCCATTCAAGTGATCGTTTTCTATTCGCCTTTATAAGACTTGCACCCTCAAAATCAATCGAAGCTTTATTAGTATCGAGAATACCAAAGTACTCCGGCTTTGTCATTTCACGACCATTTTGCATTTTAAAATCAGCATTAGTACATTCTAATACTCTATCGGTTGCTGTAATTAATCTTTCTTTCATATAATTATTTTATCAAAAAAGAACTAATATTTAAAGAGTTATCAAACACATTTCAAGCAACTTTGCCAAATATAATATCCTTAGGTAAATTAAGTTTCCACGTTGCCCACATTGATGCAAACCAACAATGGCTATCTTTATTATTCGGCGTTTCAAAATTCAGTCGTTTATTTAAAATAATTAACTGTAATCCCTTTACCCACTGTGCTTGCCGTCTGGCTGTTTCTAACGCAGCCAACGGTAATAATAAAGCAAATGGTTTACCTAATTCATAAGACCGCTCTATCCACTCATTCTTTTTAGAAAACGGCGGATTAGTAATCGAACAATCCCAATTATCAGGTTCTGATAAGAAATAATCACCACCAGTTAATATATCACTCGAGTTGACCTTGTAGCCTTGATTAATCATCTCACGAACCAGATTGCCCTTACCACACGCATTACCCAGTCTTTAGGTATAGCAACGGATTCAAAGCATACGCAGGTGTCTGGAACGAATTGTCATACTTTCTAGATATTGGTAGCATATTTACGGAAATAATTTCTATCAACTTTAAACTTCACTGTTACAATTTTTATTTTGTAACCTTCTTTTATCATTTCTAACGCAATTTTAATCTGATCATTAGATAATTTTCTTTTAGGGGCTTGAAGCCCCATTCGATAAGCATGTAATTGATTTTCACTTTGTGAAACAACTTCAAGATTTGAAGATATATTTTCTTTTTTATTCCCACTTTTATGATTAATGGTCATTTTCTTTCTATCATACTTTTGAATAAAATGATCTACTACTAATTGGTGAACAAAATGTGTCTTGCATATACCATACTTTGAAAATCTCACACTCAGGTATCCACGACTAGAAGGTGCTGGTTTCAATATTCTTTCTTTACGTATAATAAAAAAAGAATGTC
>Ga0180732_1000595_pt1 | contig 28867 bp, 27 predicted proteins | sample KR11_01MetaG_FD_148674 | JGI IMG/M metagenome (GOLD analysis project Ga0180732, IMG submission 148674) | Groundwater microbial communities from the Olkiluoto Island deep subsurface site, Finland - KR11_0.1 MetaG | ecosystem: Environmental > Aquatic > Deep subsurface > Groundwater | place... | reverse complement strand
TTATAAAGGTGGAGAGGCCTTTAAGCGATTATTAAACAAGACATAGACCCCGTCGTCTAGCCTGGTCCAGGACAAGAGCTTTTCAAGCTCTCGACACGGGTTCAAATCCCGTCGGGGTCGCTTAATTGTTCTCTCCGGTTCTCCCGCCAATCTATCTAAGAGAGGGCGGGATCCCGCTGGCGATAAGCGATAGCAACAGCGGGAAATCCGGTTGGGGACGTTTAATTTTATGTGTGGAATAATCGGTTATATTGGTGAAAAACCTGCCCAAGACATTTTACTCAATGGCCTGAAGCGCCTGGAGTACCGCGGCTATGACTCTAGCGGCATGGCCCTTCTTTTATCAGGCAAAGATGCTATTTCTGTAAGAAAATCTCCGGGTAAAATCAGCGCCTTAGAGAACCTCCTGCACAAAAAGCCTCTCACCGGCAGTGTCGGCATAGCCCATACGCGATGGGCAACCCACGGAAGCCCAAATCAGATAAATGCCCATCCCCATACTGACTGTAAAGGCGAGATTGCCCTGGTGCATAATGGTATAATTGAAAATTACCGGAAGTTAAAAGCCGAACTTATTAAGGAAGGCCACAAATTTACCAGCCAGACCGATACTGAAGTAATCGTGCATTTGATTGAAAAATTTTATCGTAACAGCACTCCCTTAGAAGAAGCTGTAAGGAAGGCGCTAGCGAAATTAGAGGGTTCTTTTGCCATTGCTGTAGTTTCCCAAAAAGAACCCCACAAGCTTGTGGGCGCGCGTGTAGGCAGCCCTTTGATCGTGGGATTGGGTAAGAACGAAAATTTTCTCGCTTCGGATGCCCCTGCGATTTTAGACTCTACCAAAGAAGTTATTTTTTTAGACGATAAAGAGCTCGCTGTCCTGGATAAGGATAGTTTTAAGATAATGGATTTTAGCGGTGAAACTATTACCAAAGATCCTGTGCGCCTGAATTGGGATATTGACCAGGCCCAGAAGCAGGGATACGACCACTTTATGCTTAAAGAAATTAATGAGCAGCCTAAGATTTTAGAGAACCTGCTGGGTAGAGTAATTCAAAAAGAGACCGGGAGAATAATCTTTGAAGAGCTCGATAACCCCGACGAAGAGTTAAAAAATAAAAAGAATATTGCCATCGTCGCCTGCGGCACGGCGTATCATGCGGGTTTATGCGGTAAATATATCTTAGAAGAAATTTGCAAGGTGCCTGTGAGCGTAGATTTGTCCAGTGAATTCCGCTATCGCGACCCCTTGGTTAACAAAGATACGTTGGTGATTGCTATCAGTCAGTCAGGTGAAACTGCCGATACTCTGGCAGCTGTACGCGAAGCCAAGAAAAAAGATGCCCTTATCCTGGCTATCTGCAACGTCTTAGGCTCTACGCTTGTGCGCGAATGTAACGGTGTAATCTATACCCATGCAGGCCCAGAGATAGGCGTTGCCTCTACCAAAGCCTATACTGCGCAGCTGGCGATTTTGTACCTATTAGCGCTGTATTTGGCGGACCTGAAACAAACTTTAAGCCGGGACCAGATAGACAAGTTCTTAGGGGCTTTAAAAAGCTGCCCGCAGTTACAAAAAAAGGTCCTGGAAGACCAGGATATGATTAGGCGGATTGCCCGCCGGCACTCCCATTTTGGTTCTTTTTTATTTTTAGGCAGAAATATCAATTATCCTTCGGCATTGGAAGGGGCATTAAAGCTAAAGGAGATTTCATATATACCGGCTGAAGGTTATGCTGCCGGAGAGATGAAGCATGGGCCTATTGCCTTAATTGATGAGTACCGCGCAGTAGTCTGTATTGCCCCGGAATCCCGCGTTTATGAGAAGATGGTCTCCAATATCCAGGAGATACGCAGCCGCCGGGGCAAAATCATTGCTATTGCCAGCGAAGGAGATGATGAGATAAAAGAATTAACTAAAGAAGTTATATATATACCACGAGTCAATGAATTACTTTCTCCGTTAATAGTAGCATTACCGCTACAGCTGTTAGCCTACCATATAGCAGTCAAGAGAAGTTGTGATGTGGACCAGCCGCGTAATTTAGCAAAGTCCGTAACCGTAGAGTAGGGACACCCTTTTTGCTAAAGCTAAGAGTGTCCCCAAGTACAATATGCTATACATAGTCGCTACCCCCATTGGCAACCTCAAAGATATATCCTTACGCGCAATAGAAGTTTTAAAATCCGTGGATTTAATTGCCTGTGAAGATACGCGGCATACCAAGGTTTTGCTCAATCATTACGGCATTCAAACTCCTACCACCAGCTATTTTCAACACAATAAAATCACCAAAGGAGAATATCTTAACCGGCTACTTAAAGAAGGCAAATCCATCGCCCTGGTCTCGGATGCCGGTACGCCAGGCATACTTGACCCCGGCTACCATATTATTAATTTAGCCATCAAAAATAATATCGGGGTAACCCTTATTCCCGGCCCGACAGCTTTTATTAATGCCTTGGTCCTTTCTGGCAAACCAGCGCATAAGTTTATCTTCGCAGGTTTTCTTCCCCGCGGGTCCATAGCGCGACAGAATCGCCTAAAAGAAATTTCAGGACTCAATTATACTGCGGTATTTTATGAGTCTTGCCACAGAATTCTTAAGACCTTGCAGGATATTCAAGATATCTTGGGCGACAGAGAGATAGTTGTGCTGAGGGAACTGACGAAGAAATTCGAAGAGATAAAAAGGGGCAGTGCAAAAGATATCCTGGAGGACTTCAAGCAACAGAAGCCGCGGGGTGAGTTTGTGATAGTGCTATAGTTTAGAATAATAAGTATATATAAAAATGAATATTTCTCTACAAAGAAAAATTATTTTAATTCAGGTAATTTTAATAATAATTATGGGCTTTGCCGTTTATTCAAATTCATTAAAAGGTGAGTTCATTCGGGATGATATTAACTTGGTAAAATACAATACCTATATAAAAGATTGGTCTAAGGTTTTAAATATCTTTATGGAAAATGCAGGTTCGGGGTCTTTAGCGAGAGTGAAATCTGATGCCTACCGTCCACTCCAAATGTTTACTTATATGATAGACTATTCTATTTGGGGATTAAATGTATTAGGATACCATATTACAAATACTTTACTTCATATTTTAGTAGCGCTCCTTATTTATTGGCTGATTTACATTCTTTACAATAACAGACTCCTTTCTTTTTTTACAAGTATAATATTTGTGGTTCATCCTGCGAATACCGAAGTAGTCTCGTATATATCTGGGCGGGGAGACCTCCTATCCGTGTCTTTTATGTTATTATGTATTATCTTTTATATAAAATATTTACATTCAGAAAGCATAGGGCTATATCTTTCTATACTATTGAGTTCTATATTAGCTATTTTGTCTAAAGAAAATGCTTTAATTTTACCGATATTATTACTACTTTATCATTATGCCTTTAAAAAGAGAATTCAACTGAAGTTGTTTTTACCCATCTTAAGCGCTATTTTGATCTATATACTACTGAGAGCAACGTCGCTTACGTCATTTTATTATGGGTTAGATGCCCTATTACATAGAGTGCCTGGATTCTTCGTTGCTATAATCCAATACTTGAGAATTTTACTGTTCCCCGTTAATTTGCACATGGAATATGGAAATAAAATTTTCGGCTTTACCGAGCCAAAAGCATTATTTGGTCTGCTGATATTCTTATCATTGCTAATCTATGCATTTAGAAAAAGAAATAGCTATAAGATGCTTTTCTTCTCTGTTTACTGGTTCTTTATAGCATTATTACCTACATCGAGCATTTATCCTGTTACTGCATTCTATATGGCTGAGCATTGGCTTTATCTGCCCTCAATAGGATTTTTTCTGATTTTGGCAAATGGGTTATCTTTATTATATAAAACCCCAAGGACAAGGTTTGTTGCGACAGGATTATTAGTATGCGGCCTATTTTCTTATTCATTTTTGACAATAAGACAGAATAACTACTGGAGAGAAGAAATACCTTTTTATGAAAGAACTTTAAAGTATGCACCTTTCAGCGCAAATGTTCATAACGATCTAGGTAGCGCCTACCTGAATCGCGGCAACATCGAAAAAGCCATAGGCCAATTCCAGAAGGCAATAGAGATCAGCCCCAAAATGGCGATTGCTTATTATGGCCTAGGAAATGCCTACCTGAATCGCGGCAACATCGAAAAAGCCATAGGCCAATTCCAGAAGGCAATAGAGAATGACTCAAATTTTGCAATCGCCCATTTTAATTTAGCTATAGCTTATTTCCAGCAGAAAAAATATGATTTAGCAATAAAACATTGCGATAGAACAATAGAATTAGGCAATAAAGTTGATCCTGAATTTCTAAAGTTGCTCAAACCCTATCGTAAATAAATGATTCACGGATATAAATAAAAATATTGGCCTTTCAACTTTCCCTTGACAAAGCACAGATTAGATGGTATATTTTAAAAAATTGCCTAAGACCTTTAAGCTAGTTCTTGAGAAGCTAGCAAGGGAAGAACAAATGTTAAATAAAATTAAAATTATAACCCCGATAAGAAAATATCGGGGTATTTTTTTGTAATTTATGAAAGAAAAAGCCAAGTTATTTGACCAGGAAGCGCTTAACCGTATCCTGATGCGCATTGCCCATGAGATTTTAGAAAAAAATAAAGGCACGCAGGGCCTGTGCCTGGTAGGAATACGTAACCGGGGCGCACATCTGGCAAAACGCCTGAGCGATAGCATTGAAGTGATAGATAAGGCGGCCGTACCCGTGGGAATTCTGGATATTACTTTATACCGCGATGACCTAACCCTGATTGCGCAGCAACCCGTGGTGCATAAAACCGAGATAGATTTTGACATCACGGATAAAAATATTGTGCTGGTTGATGATGTCTTATACACCGGCAGGACGGTAAGGGCAGCCTTGGACGCATTGATAGATTTAGGCCGACCCAAATCCATTCAATTAGCAGTACTTATTGACCGTGGGCACCGGGAACTGCCTGTACGCGCAGATTATGTGGGCAAAAACGTTCCTACTGCTCAGAAGGAAACCGTGGAAGTGCGTTTAAGCGAGGTGGATGGCCGCGATGAAGTGGTGATAGTAGAAAAGGATTAAATATGCCTGTGGTCTGGACGAGAAAGGATTTGTTGGGATTAGAAGATTTAAGCAAAGAGGAGATAGAACTTATTTTGGCTACTGCAGAATCATTTAAGGAGGTTTCCACGCGCGAGATTAAGAAGGTGCCGGCACTGCGCGGCAAAACCGTAGTGAATCTATTTTATGAGCCATCTACCAGGACAAGGGTATCCTTTGAAATAGCCGCAAAGCGCTTATCCGCGGATGTGATTAATATCGCCTCTGAGACATCCAGCGTACGCAAAGGCGAAACTTTAATCGATACTGGCAAAAATATTGAAGCCTTAAAAGTAGATATTATCGTGGTGCGGCATAATTATTCCGGTGCAGCTGCAATGCTTGCGCGGCATGTACACGCTAGTGTAATTAATGCGGGTGATGGTTGGCATGAACACCCCACTCAGGCACTCTTAGACGTATTTACTTTAAAAGAAAAATTAGGCAGGATTGAGGGTCTAAATGTGAGCATTGTCGGAGATATTGCGCATTCGCGCGTGGCGCGTTCCAATATATGGGGATTAACTAAATTAGGCGCAAGGGTAATGGTTTGCGCACCCCCCATGCTTATCCCGCCGGCTATTGAGCAGATGGGCGTTAAAGTCACAAGTGATATAGATGAGGCGCTGCATAATGCCGATGCGGTGAATGTCCTCAGGATGCAGTTTGAGCGCGATGAAGAAAATGCCTTTCCCCAACAATTAGAATATTTTAAGAATTTCGGTATTACCCGGGAAAGGTTAGAGAAGGCAAAAAAAGATATTATCGTCATGCACCCAGGGCCCTTAAATCGCGGGATTGAGATTGCAAGCGACGTTGCTGACGGTGCGAACTCTGTAATATTAGAGCAGGTGACTAATGGCATTGCCGTAAGAATGGCAGCGCTGTTTTTGGTGGCGCAAGCCAACGAGAACATTACCCATGACAATATTAATTAAAAACGGCCGAGTAATTGACCCCGCGAATAATATAGACCAGGTTTGTGATATCTTAGTAGAAGATAATAAGATATCCCAGGTAGCTAAAAACATTTCTAGTGAGGCAGATGAGATAATCGATGCCACGGATAAAATTGTGATGCCGGGGATTGTGGATATGCATGTGCATTTAAGAGAACCGGGCAGAGAAGACAAAGAGACTATTGCTACGGCAACGTTGGCAGCATTAAGAGGAGGGGTTAGCAGTATCTTAGCCATGCCGAATACACAGCCCGCAATTGATTGCGCAGAGAATGCGCAACTGTTAAAAGGCATTATTGATAAGACTGCTAAGGTGAATGTGTTTATTTGTGCAGCGATTACCAAAGAGCGCTTAGGTCAAGAAATAACCGACGTTGTAAAATTAAAAAAAGAAGGCGTTGTAGCGATTTCTGATGATGGTTCCTCTGTAGATAACGAAGGGCTTATGCTACAAGCCCTGAAAAAAGCCAAAGAACAGAATATGTTGGTAATTACTCATTGCGAAGATAAGTCGCTCTCTGCCGCAGGGGTGGTTAATTTAGGGATTATTTCTACAAGGCTGGGGTTGCGGGGTATGCCTAGCGCATCCGAATACAAAAGAGTAGAAAGAGACCTCCAGCTGGCAGAAAAGGCTAAAGGACGCCTGCACATCGCACATGTAAGTTGTAAGGAATCAGCGGAGTTAATTGCAAAAGCTAAGAAAAAAGGCATAAAAGTAACTGCCGAGGTTACGCCGCATCATTTTGCCTTAAGCGAAGAAGCAGTGTTAGGCTTTGATACGAATATGAAAATGAATCCTCCATTACGCAGCCAAGAGGATAAAGAAGCCCTGAAAGAGGGTTTAAAGAACGGGATAATAGATGCGATTGCTTCAGACCATGCCCCGCATACAGAAAACGAAAAAGAGATTGAATTTGAGCGTGCAGAATTTGGGGTAATTGGTTTAGAAACCGAATTAGCTGTCAGTATTACAGAGTTGGTAAAAACAGGTTTATTGGATTGGCTGGATTTGGCGAAAAAATTGTGCCTTAATCCGGCAAAAATTTTAGGCATAGATAAAGGGACATTAGGCGTTGGATGCGATGCGGATATTCTTGTGGTTTCCCCGGATAAGGAATGGGTAGTTGAGAAAGAAGGTTTTGTTTCTAAATCTAAAAATTCCGCATTTGCGGGTAAGAAATTAACCGGCGCGGTTGCATATACTATCTGCAATGGCAGGATCGCCTACAAGAATCCGGATTTAGATTAATGAAGTTTATCCTGAGCAAAGAATTAGGCAGGTTGAGCAAGTGGCTAAGGATCTTAGGGTTTGATACTGTATATTATAACCAAGACAACCTGAGTTCGTTGATTATCCAGGCCTTACGGGATGAGCGGATAATTTTGACCCGCAATCAGCGCCTGCCCCAGGCCAGGGGCCTGAAGATTGTATTAATTAAAAATGAAAAGATTAAAGCCCAGGTGGCAGAAATTTTGCAAACATTAAAGATTAAGCCCGAACCCGAAATGATGTTTAGCCGCTGCATCCTCTGTAATGCCCAGCTAGTGGATATTGCTAGAGATAAAGTAAAAGATAAAGTGCCGGAATACGTATTTAATACCCAGGAAGATTTTATCACCTGCCCTCAATGTAAGCGCGTTTACTGGCAGGGAACGCATTGGGGTAATGTTCGCAAGACCTTAGAGGAAGCAAAATGGAATTCGTAGCGGATTTTCACATTCATTCTAAATATAGCCGCGCCACGTCCCGGGATATGGACACGCAACATATTGCGGAGTGGGCGAAATTAAAAGGCGTCACTCTTATGGGTACGGGTGACTTTACGCACCATCTCTGGCTTGAGGAGCTAAAGAGCCGCTTGGAGGATTTGGGAAACGGATTATTTAAATATAATGACGTATATTTTATTCTTACTTCAGAAATCAGCAGTATCTACTCGAAAAAAGGTAAGACATATCGCATTCACAACATAGTCTTCAGCCCCTCATTTAAGACTACGGATAAAATAAATGAAACGCTCTCCCGTTGTGGGAATTTAGCCTCAGATGGCCGGCCGATATTGGGGCTGGATGCTTCTGAATTAGCGCGCATTATTTTTGATATTGATGAAAATTGTATGATTATCCCCGGCCATATCTGGACTCCCTGGTTTAGCCTATTTGGTTCGATGTCAGGCTTTGACCGAATACAAGATTGTTTTGAAGAACAAACGCCCAAAATATTTGCCTTGGAAACCGGTTTATCCAGCGACCCGGCAATGAACTGGCGCTTAAGCGCCCTGGATAGATTTAGCCTGGTTTCTAATAGCGACTCCCATTCACCGTCTAAGATTGGCAGAGAGGCGAACGTCTTTGATTGCGAGTTAAATTATAAAACCATAAGAGAGGTCTTAAAGACCAAAGACAAGAAGAGGTTTTTATATACCATAGAATTTTTTCCTGAGGAGGGTAAATATCACTATGACGGCCACCGGCTTTGTAGTGTAAGACTCTCACCTAGCCAAACCCGAGACAATAAAGGCAGGTGCCCTAAATGCGGCAAACCTGTAACCGTGGGCGTAATGAATAGGGTTGAGCAATTAGCAGATAGACAAGAAGGTTATGTCCCATCAAATAGTATTCCTTTTAAGAATTTTATTCCTTTAGATGAGATTATTGCTGAAGCAAAGGGCGTGGGCAAGACCTCGCAAGGCGTAGAAAGAGAATACCGTAGTTGTCTTACCAAGCTGGGTACGGAATTTGAGATTTTGACTAAGACACCTAAGGAGATTTTGATAAAGAACCTACCTTCCAAAATTGCTGAAGGCATCTTAAGGGTAAGGGAAGGCAAGGTAAATATCCAGGCAGGCTATGACGGAGAATACGGTAAAATAGCTATATTTACAGACCAGGATAAGAACGACACCACAGAAAAGCAACTCAGTCTATTTTAATGCAGAGCATAATTATTTATTATTCTTATAGCGGCAATACCCAGAAAGTAGCGAATATTTTAACCGAATATCTGAAGCTAAAAGGCGAAGTGGATATAATAGAGTTAAAAGGCTTAGATGAATCAGATAAATTTCTTGCTCAGGCGGTTAGGGCCTTCAGGCACAAAAGAGCGGAAATTCAGCCAGTTAATTTTAACCTTAGTAGGTATGATTTAATTTGTCTTGGTTCGCCGGTTTGGGCATTCGGTCCTGCGCCGGCAATAAATACTTATTTAGATAAATGTTTTGGCCTGGAAGGAAAAGATGTAGTTCTGTTTACCACTTATGGAAGCGGCACAGGAAATGAACGTTGCTTAAATTATATGCAGGACATCTTAGCCAAAAAAGGCGCAAAAGAATTTAATAGATTCTCGATTCAGCAGTTTAAGGTTAGCGATAAAGATTTTGTTCTAAATAAAATTAAAGAAATTACGCGCCTGTGGCCCAATGGATAGGGCACTAGCCTCCGGAGCTAGTGGTGCAGGTTCGACTCCCGCCAGGCGCACTTTGATAAAATGAATCTGTCGATTTTCTTGCTCGTTGAAAATGCTGGGTTTGTGGGTTCTGCCGAGTCATGTTCTCGCAGCACCGCTCGAAATTCCCCAGCGTGGAATTTCTCGCTTCGAGAAACTTCTCGCTCTCGGTAACTATTAGGAATGAGGCGAACCGTGCCCGCTCGAATTTTCTAGATGCTGCTCTGAACATGCCTTGTCACCCGTAAACAATCGATTCTTAGCAGCCGGATGAAAATTCGCCAGATTCATTTTTAGCGGATAGTTTGGATTGGCTTCGAAGTATAAATTTTAGGGTTTTGCTGCAGCGGGCATTAGAAATTTTTTGGCAGGAGTGCACAAGGTTTTACGACTCGCTGGAGCACGCTTGCCTAACGTAAGAATACTGGCGGAAGCGAGGAGTAAACCGTAGGGCACGGAAAAAAATTTCAGCACGCGGGAGCAAAACCTAAAATTAAAGAATATGCGTAAGAAAGTCGTTAGTGTCATAGGGGGGCATAGTTGCACGAAGGAAGTGGAGCAGATAGCCCAAGAATTAGGCAAAAAGCTGGCAAAAGTGGTAGATATCCTTGTTTGTGGAGGATTAAGTGGGACAATGAAGGCGGTTTGCCAAGGCTTTAAGGCTGCAGGCGGCCTAACTATAGGCATTCTACCGAGTTACGACAAAAATAATGCTAATGCTTTTGTAGATATATCTATCCCTACAGGTATGGGTTTAGCGAGAAATGTCTTAGTAGTAAAAAGTGCGGATGTAGTAATAGCCCTTCCCGGAGAAGCGGGGACGCTTTCTGAGATTGCTTATGGTATACAGTTTGGTATACCTGTGGTAAGTCTCAATTCCTGGGATATCCAGGGCGTAATTAAGGTAAAGACAGTTGAGGAGGCAGTGGATAAAGTAAGAGAACTTCTAAAGGAGAGCAAGTGATGAAGGCAATTTTAATGTTAGAAGATGGCAAGAGCTTTGTGGGCGAGGGTTTAGGCGTGGAAGGGGAAAAAATCGGCGGGGTAATTTTCAATACCGCGGTCGTGGGTTATCAGGAGATGGTGACTGACCCGGCTAATGCCGGTAAAATCTTAGTTCTTACCTATCCTTTAATCGGTAATTACGGAATTGCGCCGAAATTTAATGAATCCAAAAATGTTTGGGTAGCGGGTCTGGTGATGAAAGAAAAATCCCGCATGTATTCTAATTGGCAGGCCAAAAAAGGCCTTGGAGATTTTATAAAAGAACAGAATTTGGTTACGATTAGCGAAGTAGATACGCGCACTTTAGCCGTGCATTTAAGGCAGAAAGGCGAGATGCTGGGGATTATCTCAACTAAGAATTTTGAGGCCAAAGAATTATTATCCAGGATTAATGATTTTAAAAAGAAACCCAGTCCAAGCCTATTGCCTAAAATTTCAGCGCAGAAAATTATGCATCTGGGTAAAGGCAAGGCAAAGTATAAAATAGCGGTTTTGGATTTAGGGATCACTAACAGCATCATTAGGCAGCTAGAAACGCTAGGTTGTTCCATAACGCTTCTACCTTATAATACTCCCAGCCAGGAAATCCTGCACGTTAAATCCAAAGGGCTCATTATTTCTAACGGGCCAGAAGAGGATGCTGGATTAAAAGAAGTAGTGAATAATATAAAAACCCTTATTGGTAAGTTACCGATACTGGGGATTTCTACGGGCCATCAAATCTTGGCGCAGGCTTTGGGCGCAAAGATAAACAAGCTAAAGCTCGGTCATCGCGGGGTAAACTATCCTATGCATAGCCCAGCTTCTTACAAGGGCGCAATTACCGCGCAGAATCACGGTTGCGTAGTGGATGTGGACTCCCTGAATAAAATCAAAGAAATAAAAATTACAGGTTACAACCTGAATGACCGCAGCGTCGAGGAAATAGAGAGCAAAAGACTAAAAATTATCGGCATACAGTATTATGCCGCCAGCCCCGGGTTTAATGAGGTTAACAATATATTCCATAGATTCATCAAAATGTTGAAAAAGGAGTAAGGCATGCCCAGACGCAAAGATATAAAGAAGGTTTTAATGATTGGTTCAGGCCCCATAGTTATCGGCCAGGCCTGCGAATTCGATTATTCCGGCTCTCAGGCCTGCAAGGCCTTAAGGGAAGAGGGCTACTTTACCATTTTAGTCAATTCTAATCCGGCGACGATTATGACTGACCCGGGCATGGCAGATGTGACCTATATAGAGCCGTTGACTGTAGAAATGGTCACCAAAATTATTGCCAAAGAAAGACCGGATGCTATTTTACCTACCTTGGGCGGCCAGACCGGATTGAACTTAGCCTTCTTTTTAATGAAAGAAGGTGTTTTGAAAAAATACGGGGTAGAATCTATCGGCGCACCGGTTGAGGCTATCGCTTGCGCAGAAGACCGCGAGCTTTTTAAAAAGGCAATGCAGGAGATCGGCGTAGATGTACCCAAAAGTGGCATCGCTAATACGGTTGAACAAGGCCTGAAGATAGGCCTGGGCATTGGCTTCCCTTTGATTTTAAGGCCGGCTTATTGTTTGGGCGGCAGCGGAGGCGCAACAGCTTATAATAAAGACGAGCTGGAGAAATTTCTCGATAAAGGTTTGGAAACCAGTCCGGTGCATCAGGTATTGGTTGAACAGTCTGTTTTGGGCTGGAAAGAGATTGAGTTTGAGGTGATGCGCGACTCGGCAGATAATGTGATTATGATTACCTCTATGGAGAATGTTGACCCCATGGGCGTGCATACCGGCGATAGCATTGTGGTTGCGCCTAGCCAGACCCTGACTGCCGAAGAATATAGCAATTTTGTGAATTTATCCAAGAGGATAATCCGCCGCGTAGGTATCACCGGTGGTGGTGCGAATATTCAATTTGCGCAAAATCCGAACAATGGACATATTGTGATTATTGAAGTAAACCCGAGGCTATCGCGTTCCTCTGCCCTGGCTTCCAAGGCCACGGGTTTTCCAATTGCCAGAGTAGCCACAAAATTAGCCGTGGGTCTGACCCTGCCTGAAGTAATGAATCAGATTACCGGAAAGACTACCTCTTTCTTTGAGCCGACTGTAGACTACTGCGTTTTTAAAATCTGCAGGTTCACTTTTGAGAAGTTCTCCAGAGCAGAGCGCGTCCTGAATACATCGATGAAGGCAGTGGGCGAGGCCATGTCCATTGGGAGAAACTTTAAAGAGGCCTTGCAAAAAGGCATCCGCTCCATTGAGATCTCCCGTTTTGGTTTTGGCGCAGACGGTAAAGACAAAATTAGCGATGAACAACTCAAGAAAATGCCCAATGGCTTAATGAAACTCATCAGAGATAAAATCCGCATTCCTAATGATGAGAGATTATTTTATATTAGATACGGGCTGAAGGCGGGTTTATCCACGGAGGAAATACATAATCTTTCTAGGATCGACCGTTGGTTTATTGATAACATGAAAGAATTAGTAGAGACGGAAGAAAAAATCAAGAAATTTAAGAATGGTAAGCCCGAGGAAGAGATAGATATCCCCTTAGATTTACTAAAAATGGCAAAGTGCGACGGTTTTTCGGACCGGCAGCTGGCGTATTTATTGAATTCTAAAGAAGAAAAGGTGCGTGAATTCCGCAAGAAACATAATATTAAAGCAGTGTATAAATTAGTGGATACCTGTGCCGGTGAATTCCATGCCAAGCAACCTTATTTTTATTCCACTTACGAGACGCAAGACGAGGCGCGGCCGAGTAAAAATAAAAAAGTAGTGATTTTAGGCGGCGGGCCGAACCGCATTGGCCAGGGTATTGAATTTGATTATTGCTGCTGCCATGCCGCTTATGCCTTAAGAGAAGAAGGCATCGACAGCATTATGATTAATTGTAACCCTGAGACAGTTTCGACTGATTATGATACCTCAGACAGGTTATATTTTGAGCCGTTAACCCAGGAGGATATTCTCAATATCATTGATCTAGAGAACCCCCTCGGCGTAATTGTGCAGTTTGGCGGCCAGACCCCGCTTAATTTAGCGATACCTTTGCGTAAAGCAGGAGTGCATATCTTGGGTACGTCAGCAGATAATATTGATATTGCCGAAGACAGGCAGCGCTTTAAACAGATGCTGCATAAATTGGATCTTCTGCAGCCTGAGAATGGCACTGCCTTTATTTTTCAGGAGGCCAAACTTGTGGCGCAAAAAATCGGCTATCCGGTATTAGTCAGGCCTTCTTATGTTTTAGGCGGCAGGGCCATGGAGATTGTTTACGACGAACAGAGTTTGGAGCATTTCATTAAAGAAGCAGCCGAAGTATCTGGCGAACATCCTGTACTGATTGATAAATTCTTAGAGGATGCCATTGAGGTAGATGTGGACCTGCTTGGCGACGGCGAGACCTTTGTTATTGGCGGCATTTTTGAGCACATCGAGGAAGCAGGAATTCATTCCGGAGATTCGGCTATGGTACTCCCTTCTTATACGCTATCGCAGGACATTTTACAAAAAATCAGAGAAGCGACTTACAAAATGGCTAAAGAGCTACATGTGGTAGGCCTGATGAATGTGCAGTATGCAGTGAAAGAGGATAAAGTCTATGTACTAGAAGTGAATCCGCGTGCTTCCCGGACTGTCCCGTTTGTGTCTAAGGTCATAGGAGTGCCTTTGGCCAAGTTGGCAACCAAGATTATGCTGGGCGCTAAACTAAAAGATTTAGGGTTCACCAAAGAAATCATCCCCAAGTATGTGGCGGTGAAGGAATCCGTGTTCCCTTTTAACCGTTTCCCCGGAGTGGATATAATTTTGGGGCCGGAGATGAAATCTACGGGCGAGGTAATGGGTATTGATTTAGATTTTGGCCGAGCTTATATTAAGAGCCAGATTGCTGCCGGCCAAAACCTGCCGTGCAAAGGAAATGTTTTTATTTCCGTCAGGGATAAAGATAAAAGGGCAGTGGTATTTATTGCCAAGAAATTGCGGGATTTAGGATTCCATATCTATGCAACTGCCGGTACGGCTACTGCTTTAGAAAAAAATGATATTAAGGTTTTGGTACTGTCTAAAATTGCCGAGGGCAGGCCTAATATTTTAGACCTGATGAAAGACGGCAAGATTCAATTAGTGATTAATACGCCATCGGGCAGGATTCCGCGGCAGGATGAAGTTAAAATCCGTTCGCAGGTCATTTTATACAACATACCTTACACTACGACTATCTCCGGCGCCCAGGCAACTGTAAATGGTATTGAGGCACTGGTAAAGAAAGATTTGAACGTCAAATCATTGCAGGATTACCATAAGAAAATTAACCCTTCGACTGCGCTTGGGGTTGATGGCGGGCGCAGGAGAACCATCAAAAATGGAAAAAATAAGCGTAAGAACCGATAGGCGCGTTGATTTAATCGACATCACCGATAAAATACAAGGTGTAGTTTCTAAGAGCAAGGTTAAGGAAGGCATTTGTTTTCTCTTTTGCCCGCATACTACTGCGGGTTTAACTATTAATGAGAATGCCGACCCCTCAGTTAGGCGGGACATCATCAATGCGCTAGCTAAACTTTTTCCGGAAAATGCGGGCTATGCGCATAGCGAGGGGAATGCCGATAGTCACATAAAATCCTCTCTTTTTGGTTCTTCGTTAACAATTTTTGTTAAAGACGGCCAATTAGCCTTCGGGACTTGGCAGGGGATATATTTTTGCGAAGGTGATGGCCCGCGCTCAAGAGAGGTCTGGGTTAAAATAGTAGGTAGTAGTTAGTAGGTAGATATTAGGATGCCAGAGTTACCAGAAGTAGAAACTATAAAAAGAGAACTGGAAAAAACGGTTCTGGGCAAAAAGATTACCAAGGTGTGCGTACATAATCCTGCGGTAATCCGTCAACCTTCTGCGGAGAAGTTCAAAAAGGAACTAAGGGGGATGAGTATTAAGCGTATCTTGCGTAAAGCCAAGGTGTTAATCGTAGAGCTGTCTAACGGTAAATCCTTGGTGATTCATTTAAGGATGACTGGTCAGCTAGTCTATCCTGGTGACGGTAAAAAAAGCCGAGTCAGTTTCAAACTCTCTGATGGCAAGATGTTGGATTTCAATGACCAGCGCTTATTTGCAGAACTACGCTTGATGGATGACTGGCATTCCCTTAAATTTATCCAGGGACTGGGGCCCGAGCCTTTTGATTTGACTGAAAAAGAATTTAAGAAAATGCTCGCCCCTAAAAAAACCAAGATAAAACCGCTTCTCATGGACCAGACATTTATATCAGGAGTAGGCAATCTCTATGCTGCTGAGGCGCTCTTTAGAGCCCAGATTCATCCGCAGAGGCCCGCAGCCAGCCTTTCCGATAAAGAAAAAGAGAATCTTTTTAGAGAAATAAAAGATACTTTATCTGAAGCGATAAAATATAAAGGCTCTTCCGTAGACCAATATGTACAGTTATCCGGCCGGCCCGGCGATTACGTGCAGTATCATCAGGTATATGACCGGAAGGATAAACCCTGTTTGGTGTGTAAGGCCCCCATAAAAAGGATTTCTCTGGGTGGCCGGGGTACGTATTTTTGCCCCAAGTGCCAGCGTTAAGATGACCCATTCGACTGCGCTCAGGGTCATCCTGAGCGACCGAAGGGAGTAGAAGGATGAAAAGACGGCTTAAGATAAACGGATTTATTATGTTTCTGGTTATTGTATTAAGCGCTCTATTTCCGCATATATTTTTCCGCCGGGCGCAGGTAGCTTCCTGGAATGAATTTGCCAAGATATTTGGTATTATGTTAATTCTCCTGGGCCAAATCTTTAGAGCTTCTAGCCGTGGTTACAAAGCTGAACATTCGGGAAACGGGCACTCCTTGATTCAGGACGGACCTTATGCCTTCGTGCGTAACCCGATGTATTTAGGCATACTCTTAATCGGATTAGGCATTGTTCTGATGCTCTTTCATTGGTGGACAGCGTTTATTTTCTTATGTGTTTTTATCGTGCGCTATTTTTTCCTTATATTTAAAGAAGAAAAGAAACTGTTGGCTGTGTTTGCTCAGATATACCGCGATTACCAAGTAAGAGTCCCCCGCATTATACCTTCGCCGGCTTCTGTATTACAAAAAGACATAGCAGAATACTTACCTTTAAAATTACCTTGGTTAAAAAATGAACTGGGTTCGATGTTGGCAGTACTGTTGATTGTGCTTTTTTTGGAGGGGTGGGAAGGCGTGGTAAATGAAGGTCCGGGGATATACGTGCGGGAGGCAATATTAAGCCTTAATGTAATTATATTATTTATATTTTTGATTATCTATTTAATCAGGCGCACAAATAATCAACAAAAAGATGCTTCAAATAAGAGTAAAAATACTTTATAATAAGAAAATCAAGGGTAATTATTTTCATTTAGTTCTCCAAGCACCAAAGATAACCAAAGAGTCTTTGCCCGGACAATTTCTCAATATCAAGGTAAATGATGCTTATGAGCCACTCTTACGCCGGCCCCTCAGTATCCACAGAGTAAAAGGAGCCAATATAGAGTTCCTTTATGAAGTGGTGGGTCGTGCCACTGAGCTTTTATCGCACCGAAAGCCCGGTGAATATTTAGACGTGATTGGGCCCCTGGGTAACGGATTTCAATTAAACGCCAAACATAAAACATTAAACATATTAGTGGCCGGCGGCATGGGAGTTGCACCGCTAATGTTTCTTGCAGAAAAATTAGTTAAGTCAAAAGTAACGGTTCTTATTGGCGCTAAAACAAAAGGCCAGATTCTGTGCGATAAAAATTTTAAAGATTTAGGTTGCGAAGTTAAAATCGCCACCGATGACGGTTCGCGCGGCTTTAAAGGCAAGATTACAGATTTATTAAAAGCTTTACCATTAACTATGGACTATAAACTATCAACTATCTGCTCCTGCGGTCCAGGGCCCATGTTAAAAGAAATCAGCCGGATTTCTAAAAAATACAATATTCCCGCCCAGGTCTCCTTAGAAGAACATATGGCCTGCGGAATCGGTGCATGTTTAGGTTGTGTAGTAAATACAAAAGAAGGTTTTAAACGCGTCTGTAAAGAAGGCCCGGTATTTAATGCCGATGAAATAATCTGGTAAACCCCGTTAGAAATACCAAAGCTATAATAGGTGAAGACAAAATTTCTAACGGGGTAAATGTGTATTGAGCCGAGTTTTTAGGGTGTTGGCGCGACGAGTAAGGAGCGCCGCTTAGCACGCCAGCCGAGATGTGAGGCTGGCCGGTAAGGAGGAGGAATGAATGCAGTATTGTATATTATTTTGGGCATAGTTGCAGGAATATTTGGGGGGATGTTCGGTATCGGCGGAGGTACAATTTTAATTCCGGCGCTGGTATATCTCTTCGGATTAACGCAGCATCAGGCGCAAGGGACAACCCTGGCAATTATGGTGCCACCTATCGGGCTCTTGGCAGCGTTACGCTATTATTATGGCGGTAATGTGAAATTAGGTATGGCGGGATTAATCTGCTTGGGGTTTTTTCTCGGAGGCTGGTTGGGAGCCCATTTCATTCAGGGCGTATCCGATCTTACCTTAAAGAGATTGTTTGGCCTGTTTCTTGCTTTTATTGCCGTCAGGATGATGGTGGGTAAATAAAGATGCCTAACTTAAGCGTAAATATTGGTACACTTAAACTCAAAAATCCGGTGATGGTTGCCTCGGGAACATTCGGTTGGCTTGAGGAATTCAAGGATTTTATGAATTTAAAAGAATTGGGAGCGATTGTGACCAAGACCATTACCTTAAAGCCCCGGCAAGGTAATCCGCCGCCGCGAACCTGCGAAACTCCCGCAGGAATGCTCAATTCCATTGGCTTGGAGAATCCCGGGTTAGAAGTTTTTATTCGAGAGAAATTACCCTTATTAAAGAAAATAGGCATCCCTATTATTGTAAGCATTGCCTCTGAAGATGACCCTGGAGAATTTGTTTTGCTTTCCAAGCGCCTGGATAAAATAAAAGAAGTTGCGGCGATAGAGCTGAATATTTCCTGCCCTAATATTAAAAGCGCAAAAACAGAGAGAGCCCAAAAGGCAAAACTTATTTCTCAAGACCCTAATTCCACCTACGCGCTGGTCAATAGAGTACGCAAGGTTACCAAAAAAACTCTTATTACTAAGCTTTCGCCGAACGTTACCGATATTACCGTAATTGCGAAAGCAGCTGAACATGGGGGAACGGATGCCGTTTCTTTGATAAATACCATAACTGCAATGAGCATAGACGTAAAGACCGGAAAACCTAAAATTGCCAGTCTAATCGGAGGATTAAGCGGCCCGGCAATCAGGCCGGTTGCTGTGCGCATGGTCTGGGAGGTTTGCCGTAAGATTAAGGTTCCCATTATCGGAATGGGTGGTATAATAGATGTTTCCAGCGCTTTGGAGTTTATTATTGCCGGCGCCAGCGCAATAAGCGTGGGCACGGCAAATTTTATTAATCCTAAGGTGACAGTCGAGATTATTTCTGGCATAAAACAGTATCTTGTAAAAAACAAGATAAAAGATATTAGAGGGCTTACCGGGAGTATAAAAATTGAAAGCCAAAATTATCCTGGCTTTAGATGTAGATAGTTTTTCTAAAGCAAAATATTTTGTAAATAAGCTTTGTCCAAAAATAAAAATCTTCAAAGTGGGTATACAGCTTTTTACTCTCTGCGGTCCAAAGATAGCTGAATTTATTCATAAAAAAGGCGCAGGCATATTTCTGGATCTAAAATTCTTTGATATCCCCAATGCGGTTGCTCATGCAGTGCGTTGCGCAGTGCGCCTGAAAGTAAAGATGCTTACGCTGCATATTGTGGGCGGTGAGTCTATGCTTAAAGCAGCAGTAGAGGCAGCAAAACAGGAATCGCGGCATCTTAAAACCAGGCGTCCGTTTTTGATCGGAGTTACTATTTTAACTAGCCAGGAGGCCTGCCCTGCCGAGGTTTTAAGGTTAACTAAACTTGCCTTAGGCTGCGGTTTAGACGGCGTGGTTTGCTCTGCGCAGGAAGCAGCATTACTAAGAAGAGAAATTAAAAAGAAATTTATTATTGTGACTCCGGGCATAAGGCTAAACAGAGAAATTAGGGATGACCAGAAAAGGACTGCGACTGCAAAACAAGCGGTTAAGGCCGGGAGCAGTTTTTTGGTAGTGGGCAGACCTATTATCGAATCCCCAACCCCCCTTTCGGCACTAAAAGATTTGACCGAAGGTTAGTGCTATGTAAAAATAAGCAAGTTAGGAGAATCCTATGGCAGAAGAAATTAAAGCGTTAATAGAAAAAATTCAACAGGAAGGTATCCAGGCTGCTGAGAAAACAGCAAAAGAGATTGAAGAAAAGGCAAAAGCCCAGGCCCGCAAAATTATAGAAAAGGCGAAGGCCGATGCAGAGAAAATTATCTTGGAGGCACAGGAGAGAACCACCAAGATGCAGGAAAGCTCTACTCTTTCTCTTAAGCAGGCAGGCCGGGACATGCTTCTTGCCTTGAGGAAAGAGATTGCTTCCATGCTGGATAAGCTTATTGAGTCGGATTTACACCAGGCATTGCAGCCGGAAGAGATGGCCAGGATTATCACGGAATTGGCTAAACAGCATAGCGGCCAAGAAGAGATAACTATTTCACTCAAAAAGGAAGATAAAGAGATTTTAGAGAAGCGATTTTTGGGTAAATTAAAGGAAGCGACTAAAAAGAAGATCATCCTTAAGCCATCGGAAGATATCAACGGTGGGTTTATCATCAGTTATGATGCAGGGAAGTCTCATTATGATTTCACCGACAAGGCGCTGGCAGAATACATCAGTGCGTATCTAAACCTGAGATTAAAAGAAATATTAGAGACGTAGAGTAAATGGCAGCCTATTATACCTACTTGATTTCCAGTCTTCCCATGTTATCTTTTGGGGCGAGACCCCCTTTCTCTACAGAAGAATTTCTTAGGCGATGCCAGGGTTTAATCCCCGACGGAGAAATCAGGATTATGGAATCTATCCTTAAGGGTAATCATCCTGTTGCTGAGCCTCCTTTTATTTTAAAGCAGTGGTACCAGTTTGATACTTCCTTAAGGAATGAGTTAGTCAAAGCCAGGGCCATTCGTAAGAAGGCTGAACCGCACAGATACCTGCGCGGCGAGGATGCGACGGATGTGCATCTTGCTAGTATTGCCACGGCAGCCATCAGAAACCCTGCAATCCTGGAGGCCGAGAAGACGCTGGATTTAGCCAGATGGCAGGCAATCGGAGAGTTTGTAAGAGGGCATTATTTTGATTTTGAGGTCTTAGTTGCCTATGCCTTGCAGCTTGCCATACTCTTACGCTGGGAAAAAATTTCTACTCAGGATAAAACCGCGGCATTAGAGGAGGTAACCAAAGTAGCTTGAGATGAGGAAAGGGTATATTACCAGAATAAGCGGGAATATGGTCTCTGCGGAGTTTGACTCCTTTGTTATCCAGAACGAAGTGGCTTATATCCTCCACGGCCAAGAGCGCCTGAAATCAGAAGTGATACGCATAAGGGGCAGGAATGCCGAAATGCAGGTATATGAGAACACCAGGGGCCTTAGAGTCGGGGATGCGGTTGAATTCACCAATGAACTCCTTTCAGTAGAATTAGGGCCTGGGTTATTAGGTCAGATATTCGACGGCCTGCAAAATCCTCTCCCGGATTTGGCCAGGGAATACGGGTTCTTTTTAATGCGGGGTACATATCTAGAGGCGCTTAAGGATGAAACGCGATGGCATTTTACTCCCGAGAAAAAACCCGGGGATAATGTGCGTGCCGGAGAAAAATTAGGTTTTGTCCCGGAGAAAATATTTAAACACTATATTATGGTCCCCTTTAATCTTGGGGGGCCTTTAGAAATTATACATATAGCCGATGCCGGTGACTATAATTTGAAGCAACCAGTTGCCAGGTTAAAAGATCAGCGCGGGAAGGAATACCAGGTGTTTTTGCAGCAGACCTGGCCGGTGAAGATTCCCATCGGCGCGTACGCGGAAAAACTCAAGCCCGGCGAACCACTGATTACCAAAATGCGCCTGATTGATTCTTTGTTTCCGGTTGCGCTTGGCGGGACATATTGCATACCCGGCCCCTTTGGTGCGGGCAAGACCATATTACAGCAACTTACCAGCCGGCATGCCGAAGTGGATATTGTAATCATTGCTGCCTGCGGTGAGCGCGCCGGAGAAGTTGTAGAGACGCTGAAGACCTTCCCTGATATAACTGACCCCAGAATCGGCCGGCCCTTGATTGACCGCACGGTGATAATCTGTAATACCAGTTCTATGCCTGTAGCAGCAAGGGAATCCAGTGTTTATACGGCAGTAACTATTGCAGAATACTACCGCCAGATGGGTTTAAATGTTCTTCTCCTGGCTGACTCTACTTCCCGGTGGGCGCAGGCAATGCGGGAGATGTCCGGCCGGCTGGAGGAGATTCCTGGAGAGGAAGCTTTTCCTGCCTACCTTGAATCCCGCATTGCTTCTTTTTATGAGCGGGCGGGTGTGGTCAGGTTGTATGACGGTTCTATTGGTTCAGTGACCATCGGCGGGACGATCAGCCCGGCAGGAGGGAATTTTGAGGAGCCGGTGACCCAGGCCACATTAAAGGTGGTGGGCGCTTTTCAAGGCCTTTCGCGGGAACGTTCAGATGCCCGACGCTATCCGGCAATAGACCCCTTAATCAGCTGGAGTAAATATAATAGTTTTATTAAGCCAGAACACGCAAAAAGAGGGCATGAGATTTTGCACCAGAGCCACAATGTAGCCCAGATGATGAAAGTTATCGGAGAGGAAGGCGTCTCTTTAAAGGATTACGCGGATTATCTTAAAGGCGAATTTTTTGATTTCGTATACCTGCAGCAGAATGCCTTTGATCCTGTTGATGAAGCCACCTCTGCCCAGCGCCAGGCATACGTCTATGCTTTTATATATGATATATTGGAGTCGGAATTTACCTTTGAGGATAAAGAGAAGGCACTGCGTTTCTTCCAGGAATTAAGACAGTTATTTAAGGGCTGGAATTCCGCAGCCTGGAAAAGCCCGGATTTCGATAGCATTGAGAAAGAAATAAGGGCATTAATAGAGAAGCACCTGGCAGGCAAGGAAGGCATAAATGTATAAAGTATATACGGATATCCTCCAGATTGCCGGCGATGTCATTACTGTTGAGGCTGAGGGTGTAGGATACATGGATATTGCTGAGGTTTCCACGCGGCGCGGCATATCTCTGGCCCAGGTCATCCGTATCGACGATAAAAGGGTATCCTTACAGGTATTTGCAGGCAGCCGCGGCATTTCTACCGGAGACAAAGTGAGGTTCTTAGGCCATCCTATGCGTATCTCTACTGGAGAAAACCTGCTTGGCCGCATATTCAACGGAAGTGGCATGCCTTTAGATAAGGGCCCGGCGCTTTCCGAGAATGTCGTGGATATCGGTGGCCCGCCGGTAAATCCGGTGAAGAGAGTTATCCCAAACAAAATGATTCATACCGGAATTCCAATGATAGATGTCTTCAATTCTCTCGTGGAATCGCAGAAACTGCCCATTTTCTCCATTGCCGGAGAACCTTATAATGATTTGCTGGCCAGGATTGCCGTACAGGCCAAGGTAGATATTATCATCTTAGGAGGAATGGGCTTAAAATACGACGACTATCTCTTCTTCCGGGATAACCTTCAGGAGCAGGGGGCTTTGCCGCGCTCCATATTTTTTATCCATACCGCTTCTGACCCTACTGTGGAATGTCTGCTTGTGCCCGACATCAGCCTGACCGTTGCTGAGCAGCTTGCGCTGACAGGTAAAAGGGTTTTAGTGCTGCTTACTGATATGACCAATTTTTGCGACGCTTTAAAAGAGATATCTATTACCATGGAACAGGTGCCTTCAAACCGGGGGTATCCAGGAGACCTTTATAGCCAACTGGCAGCGCGCTACGAAAAGGCGGTTGATTTTGAAGGCGCGGGCTCAATTACGATAATGGCAGCGACTACTATGCCCGGAGACGATGTGACCCATCCGATTCCGGATAATACCGGCTATATTACCGAAGGACAATTCTATCTGAAGAACGGCGTAATCGAGCCATTTGGTTCATTAAGCCGCCTTAAGCAGCAGGTGAACAGTAAGACGCGTTCCGACCACCGTACGATTATGGATACCATGATTCAGTTGTTTGCTGGTTACAGGGAAACGCTGGAGAAGCGCTCCATGGGATTTCAGATGAGTGCCTGGGATAAAAAACTGCTGCGCTATGGGGAGATCTTTGAGCAGGAGCTTATGTCCCTGAAGGTAAATATCCCTTTAGAGAAAGCGCTGGATTTATGCTGGCAGATTTTGGCGCAGTGCTTCAGCCCGGAGGAGACCGGTATTAAGAAATCCTTGATCGCCCAGTATTGGCCGAAATAGGGACTGTGCCTATAAGTAAGATAGTATGGCAAAGATTAAACTGACCAAAGACGAACTAAAAAGGCAGAGAGAGGCATTGAAGCAGTATCAGCGGTATTTGCCGACCCTGCAGTTGAAAAAGCAGCAGTTGCAGATGGAGATTCTGCTACAGCATACCTTACAAGAAGAAAGAAGGCATGTGCTGGAGGCCAAGATGCGGGCTGTGCAAACTTGGGCCGGGCTCCTCGCCGATCCCGAAGTAGATGTACACAGCCTCATAGTGACAAAAGGGGTGATACGCGCTGCAAAAAATATCTCAGGAGTAGATATCCCGGTTTTTGAGGACGTAGAATTTGAGTCCGTGGAATACGATTTATTCCTTACTCCTTTATGGGTGGATGCGGCGACAGAAATAATTAAGCAGTTGATTTCCCTAAAGCAGGAGATCAAGACGATTGAAGAAGGAATCAGCATCCTTAAACACGAACTGGTCATTACCACGCAACGCGTCAACCTCTTTGAAAAAGTAAAGATCCCGGAAGCAAAAGAGGCCATCCGCAGGATTAAGGTTTATATTGGCGACCAGCTGGCCAATGCCGTTGGCCGCAGTAAGATTGCCAAGAGGAAAATTCAGGAATATATCTTGGAAGGGGTGGCGGCATGATTGTGCCTATGAAAAAAGTCCACATCATTGTTCAGGCCAAAGATGATAATCAGGCCGTAGCCGAATTGCGGGATCTGGGTTTATTGCATGTTGAGCATCAACAGGCACCCGTCGGTAAGGATATAACGGTAATTAATGAAGACCTGTCTTTGCTGGAAGCTGCGATAAATATCTTATCAGATAAAGAAGTGAGCAACAAATTTTCTTTGGGGCAAAGGAAAGAATTAGCTGACTGGCGCTGCGTAGCCAGGCATATCATTGATTCCAGAAAGAGGCTGGAGCACCTAAAAGAATATTCTGCGAATTTAAAGAATAAAATTCTTGAGTGGCAACTATGGGGAGATTTTAATCCCGGCGAACTTCAGGCGTTAGGCCAGAAGGGCGTGTGTGTTCGGCTTTATCAAATTCCCGCAAAAGAGATTTACCGTTTACCTGCGCATGTGGCAGTGAAAAGGGTATTCACTACCAGAGGATGGGTTGGCTGTGTGGTTGTCTCCAGAGAAAAGGCGGAGATCCCCTTTCAGGAAATAGCCTTACCGAAGATGGGTCTTTCCCAGATGCATGCGCGTTTGTCCGAAGACGCGCAGGTAGAGGGGTCAATAAAAGAGGATATCCAAAGACACGCAGTTTATCGGGGGGATTTTCTTAAGATAAAGGCCGCGCTGGAAAAAAAGCTGGAGTTTCAGGAAGCTTTGCAAGGCATGGGAGAAACCGCGTATCTTAAATATCTCACTGGTTATATCCCTTTTGATGCGGCGGATATTCTGGTGAAGACAGCGCGCGCTCAGCGTTGGGCTATCGTTGTAGAGGACCCGTCTGAGGAAGACCCCGTACCTACTTTATTACGTAACCCGCGCTGGGTTTCTGTTATCAACCCCGTGTTTAAATTAATAGAAGTGGTGCCAGGATACCGCGAGTTGGATATCAGTTTATGGTTTCTCATCTTTTTTTCGGTATTCTTCGGTATGCTCATAGGGGATACCGGGTATGGGCTGATTTTTTTGGGGCTCACCCTTTTTATGCATAGAAAATGGGGCAAGAAAATAGGGAGCAGTTCCGTATTCGTGCTCTTTTATATTTTAAGCTCCTCTGCGGTCATCTGGGGGTTATTGACTGCAACATTTTTCGGACAGGAATGGGTTTCGGGATTCCTGAAGCCTCTTGTCCCCGCGCTGAGGGATGATAGGACAGTGCAATCTTTCTGTTTTGTGCTGGGGGCGCTACATTTGAGCATTGCCCACCTGTGGAGGTTTGTCTTAAAGTTTCCCTCTCTGGCTGCCTGGGCAGACCTAGGCTGGGTTTCTATTCTCTGGGCAGCGTTTTTCTTGGCGAAATCTTTGATCCTGGGGTATACTTTTCCGGTTTTTGGAAAATGGCTCATTATAACAGGAGCCGGCCTGGTGTTATTTTTCTCTTGCCCCGACAGAAACTTGCTGAAATGCGTGGGTAGAGGATTAGGCGCCTTGCTGCTTAACCTGATGAATAATTTTACCGATGTAGTTTCTTACGTGCGCCTCTTTGCCGTGGGGTTGGCTACGGTGGCGGTAGCCGATGCATTTAATAAGATGGCCTTAAGTATTGGCTTTAATAATATTTTTACCGGCCTGGCCACGGCCTTAATCCTCGTTCTGGGGCACAGTTTAAATATGTTGCTGGGGCCGATGTCAGTTCTCGTGCACGGGGTAAGATTAAATGTGCTTGAATTCTGCAACCATCTTGATATAAAATGGAGCGGGTTTGCTTACCGGCCATTAAAGAATTAATAAATGGCAATTTAAAAGGAGAGAGGAATGGAACAGACAATCTTAGCACAATTTAAGGACTTAGGGGTAGGCTCGGTTTTAGCCTTGTCTGCAGTGGGTTCGGGATTAGGGGCGGGGGTTGCGGCTATGGCAGCGATTGGCGCCTGGAAGAAGGCATTTGCGCAGAACAAAGCCACCACTTTTATGCTTGTGGCTTTTGTGGGCGCACCTTTAACCCAGACTATTTATGGAATGATTCTGATGAACAAAATGGCCGAACTTGTTGCTACAAAAGGCACCTATTTATGGAGCATGGGGGTCTTCTGCGGTATGGCTATGGGTATCTCGGCGTGGATGCAGGGAAAGGCAGCAGCCGTTGCCTGCGATGCCATGGGTGAAACCGGGAAAGGTTTCGGTAATTATATTGTGGTCTTAGGGATAATTGAAACGGTTGCACTCTTTGTGATGGCCTTCGGTTTAGGGTTTTTAGGCAGACTTTAATTCTATAATAATTGGGCGGTTAGTTCAGTTGGTTAGAACGTCTCTCTTACACAGAGAAGGTCGGGGGTTCGAATCCTCTACCGCCCACCATATAAAAATGAATAATTTTAAATCTCATTCAAAGCATAATGATAATAGGATACAGAGAAACAGGAAATCAAAAGCGTTGCTTATAACGGTTAAATTTGCCTCTTCTTCTGAAAATTTCCTTGCCAAGATTAAAGATAGACTTGCGCGTTTTGCGCTGCTCCAAGGTGGATGTATCACAAAAGGGGACGGCTGTAAATATCTTGTTTATTCAAGAAATGATAGCAGGCGGATTTTTGGCTATTTGTATGATAAAATAGATGATGACATTTATTTAAAAAGAAAGTACAATAAATTTTCAAAGATTTTTAACAATTAATACGTTGGGGTCGTGGTGTAGCCTGGTCTAACACGTCGCCCTGTCACGGCGAAGACCGCGAGTTCAAATCTCGTCGACCCCGTTTTAAAAAGCCGCAATTTATATTGTGGCTTTTTTATTTTTAATAAGTGCTCGTCCGCTCTCCCGCCGTTCAGGGAGGTCATTTTATTGGGCTTAAGGCGGGAGAGCGGACACGGGGGATACGGCAGCCCCGCACCTGCGGGGCGGTGTATGAAAACAATTGCTTAATCACTCCTGCTGTGATATCTTATTGTCAATTGGGACCTCATGAAAAGTTATAACCTTATGGAATAGGCCCCGCCAGTTAAATTCTCTTACCCGAATGTTAAAAAAATCGTTAATTTTTATCTTAGTTCTATTTTTTACAAAAAATTTATGTTTCGGTTTATCCTTATTAGATACAGAGAATTTCGCTTTATCTATGGATACTTATTTAAGGGCGGATGTGGTGAGTTTTAAAAATGTGGTAGATCTAGATAGTGCAAATAGCGATGATAATACAGCCTATCTTGGTATCGATTATAGTTTAGGGTTCAATTTTCAATTTAAAGACAAGGGGCCAAGATTTTATTTAAAATTAGAAAGAAACGGTCCATATGATTATAGTGCTCCCTTGTTTGTGCATAATACCCTGATGACTTCCGGAGGCGTTATTGAAAAATATCACAATGATGAGTTGCTGCCTCAATTGGAGGAATTCTGGATAGATATCCCTTTGTTTTATGCTACCAGATTTAAACTCGGCCTTTATACTTATGAAGTAGGGAATGGTTTTAGTTTAAATGGCGGTTATGAAAATTACGGGTTTACTGTATTCGGAGAATCAGAAGATTTTAGTTGGAGACTATACTATTGCCGGCCAGATGTCAGCTACAAAAATCACTTAGGTCCGCGTATCCGTCAGGAAGAAGAACAGGGCATTGTTTATGAGCATAATGCCTCCAACTTCTTTGCTACTGATGTCAAATTCACTAAAAAAAACCTCTCCATTCAGCCCTATATTGGCGTTTTAACAGATTATACCTCTGAAGGAAAAAGGGATAATACCTTTACTGCACCCATCAAAAAGGACACCTTAGGAACAGCGGGTCTGGCATTTAACTTAGAGCAGAATAAGTTATCTTTCACATTAGAGGCTGCACATAATTTTGGTAAGGCAGAGAGTAACAACCCCGGCTATAAAGACGTGTATCATACCGGCTATTTGATATACACAGGATTGGATTATCAGTTAGGAAAGTTTACGCCTTCTTTGCAGTTTCTCATTTGTAGCGGTAACAAAGTAACTACAGATATGGCTCAAGATGCAACTCTTACTAGCGGCAAGAACAGGGCTTTCAGCTACTACTCGCCTCTAAATAATAATCTCGGAGATTCTATTAGCAGTAGCAATGCAGATATGCTTCCTATTGTTGCCATGGGAGGCGGTTATGGTTTAAATTATGGCATCCATCGGCCAGGAACCTTTTCTGCAGCAGATTTTGATAATTTGATTATGCCCTCTTTGGGTTTTGATTTTAATCTCACCGAAAACCTTTGTCTTGGACTCTATGGTTATTACATGAGAGCTTTTGAAAGAGGTGTGGGTACACTAAATGGTGAGGCAAGATATTTATCTAGAGATTTAGGCTATGAAATGGATTTATTTA
>Ga0180732_1000594_pt1 | contig 28874 bp, 22 predicted proteins | sample KR11_01MetaG_FD_148674 | JGI IMG/M metagenome (GOLD analysis project Ga0180732, IMG submission 148674) | Groundwater microbial communities from the Olkiluoto Island deep subsurface site, Finland - KR11_0.1 MetaG | ecosystem: Environmental > Aquatic > Deep subsurface > Groundwater | place... | reverse complement strand
AAACACGAGATCATATCTAATTATCAGCCCACCCAAAACCCTATTCTTAATACTATAAATAAGTTTAAGGAGATATACCAGGAATACTTCTAATTTACCCGCTTATTTTGCTGCGGGTTTTGCTCGCGTGCTGAAATTGTTCGCCGTCCCGCCGATGGCGGGACTCCTGCCGAACAATTTCTGATGCACGCTCACAAAACCCTCCGCAAAATGTTGATATACATATCTGTATTAACAAGGTTCTTCGCTTTCGCTCAGAGTTAAATTTCTGATGAATAATTCGCTGGAAATTTAAGTGGTTTGGCTTGATTTGAGTAGCATGTAGTTTATGCGAGCGGCCATGGTTCACCCGCTATTAGGATGTCTGTGAGAGCGAGTATAAACTCCAAGCGAGCCCATTCGCTTAGCTCAGGGCTCGTCCTGAGCTTGCCGAAGCGAAGGACGAGAAATTCCACGCTGGGGAATTTCGAGCGGTGATGCGAGAAGCAAGCCAAGACAGGACCCGCTAAAGCGGAATACTTTTAATTGACCCGGTAGCTTTCTGGTGTATAATATGACTTCATTCAGAGAGCGCGCAGGCTAGATTTTATGGTGTAGGAAAGTATAAAACACTTTCCTAACCACTGAAAATCACTTAAAAGTTATCCTAAAAAGGATAGCCCTTCCTAAACTTCTTAAAGGAATGGTCTAATCGCGAAGCGATTTTCTTGAGAGATGATTAGAGAAAATGTTTCCAGGATAAGGCAACGCATTCTTAAGGTTTGCTCTAAAATTGATCAAGACCCCGGAAAAATAACTATTATCGCTGTAAGTAAGGGTAGAACCATTGAGCAGATGAAAGAGGTAGTTGAAGCGGGCATAACCGATATCGGCGAGAATCGGGCTCAGGAAGCCGTTATTAAATACAAGGGATTAATAACTAGCGAACTTGGGAACTCAAGAGCTATCAAGTGGCATATGGTTGGGCACTTACAGACTAATAAAGTAAAAGATGCGGTAAGAATCTTTGATCTGATTCAGTCTGTAGATAGCGTACGCCTTGCAGAAGAAATTGACAAACAGGCGGATAAGATAAATAAAATTCAGGATATTTTAGTGGAAATAAAAACATCTCCCGAGGAGAGTAAATTTGGCTTAAAACCCGATGAAGCCATTAAGGTTATAAAAGATATTGTTAGACTCAAGAATATAAATATTAAAGGTCTTATGACTATCGCCCCTGCGGGAGATGATCCTGAAAAGGCAAGGCCATATTTTAGGATGTTGCGAGAATTTGAGGATAAGATTAACGAGTTACGAGTTACAAGTTACAAGTCAGGAGTTTTATCTATGGGCATGACCGATGACTTTGAAATTGCGGTTGAAGAAGGATCTAATATGGTCAGGCTTGGCAGGGCGTTTTTTGAAGGATAATATGAAAGAAAATATCGGCATAATTGGTTTCGGGAATATGGGCTCAGCTATTGCTGAACGGATTAAATTAGATTATCAGGTGACGGTTTTTGATAAAAATAGAAATAAGACCAAGAACCTAAAAAGTATAAATGTTGCAGATAATATTTTAGATTTGATAAATAAAGCTGAAACAGTAATATTAGCTGTAAAACCGCAAGATTTCGACGTTGTTTTAAACGGAATCAAAAATTACGTACAAAACAAACTAATTATTTCTATAGCCGCAGGTATACCCACGGTATATATTCAGAAATTTTTAGGGGATGTCAGAGTTGTCAGGGTAATGCCAAATATAGAAATAATGATAGGCAGGGGAATAGTATTTATATGTAAAGGGAAGTTTGCAAAGAAGAAAGATGTATCTTTTGTGCGTAGTTTGTTTAATTATATGGGCAGAACAAGGGTAATAAGTGAGGATAAGATTGACGCTGCTACTGCTATTTCTGGCAGTCGCCTCGCGTATTATTGTGCAGAAATTGAGAAGAAGAAAATTGATTATCACAGTATACCTAAGAAGATAGAACATATGTTTGAGAGCGATTTAAAAAAAGCAGCCAAGAGCCTAGGTTTTGATGATAGATTCGCTACAATTATGAGCGTAGGTACTGGACCTAGTTGCCAAATTTTCTTTGAAAATGAAAAAATGACTCCTAAAGAGCTAAGAGAAAAGATTGCTTCAAAGAAAGGAACTACCGAGGAAGCATTAAAGGAGTTACGTAAAAGTGGGTCATTAATAAAAGCGGTGAAGGCAGCGCTGAAACGAGCAAGAGAGTTATCGAGGAGGTAATATGTCACGTATAGGAATTATTGGAGGTAGTGGCTTATATAATATCGAAGGCATTAAAAATGTAAAGGAAATTCAGGTCCGCACGCCATTTGGAGCGCCTTCCGGTAAGCTTGTTGTCGGCAATCTTGAAGGCAAAGAAGTTGTCTTCGTGCCGCGCCATGACGTGGGCCACCATATCTCTCCCAGTCACATAAATTACCGCGCTAATATCTATGCCATGAAAGAACTTGGAGTAGAGCGCATTATTTCTGTGACTGCCTGCGGAAGCCTTAAGGAGGAGTTTAGGCCTTTGGATTTTTTGGCAGTAGATCAGTTTGTGGACAAGACTAATTATGCCAGAGACATGAGTTTTTTTACCGAAGGTATAGTAGCACATATTGAATTTGCGCATCCGGTTTGCGAGGAACTACGTAGTTTTGTATACGAAGCAGGCAAAAGCTTAAATTTAAGGATACATAACGGCGGAACTTACATAAATATAGAAGGCCCGGCATTTTCTACTCTGGCTGAATCGAATCTTTACCGCAGTTGGGGGATGGATGTCATCGGGATGACTAATTTTGCCGAGGCCAAATTAGCCCGAGAAGCAGAAATATGTTATGCCACTTTAGCCGCTGTTACGGATTATGACTGCTGGCATTCCCAGCATGCAAGCGTGACCTTTGATATGATCATTCAAAATTTAAATAAGAATGTGGAAAATGCAAAACGTATACTCTCTACGGTAATTAAGAACCTAGAAGCCGAAAGAAACTGTGCCTGTAAGGATGCGCTTAAATACGCGATTGCTACTGATAAAAAAAATATTCCCGATAAGGTTAAAAAAGATTTAGATATCATTATTGGAAAATATATCAAATAAAATGGACTATAAATCTACCTTAAATCTACCTCAGAGCAAATTTTCCATGAAAGCAGACCTACCGAAAAGGGAGCCTGGGTTCCTGAAGAAATGGCAGGATACGGATATTTACGGATTAATCCGCAAAAAGTCTACGAATAAAGGTAAGTATATCCTTCACGACGGGCCTCCTTATGCCAACGGCGATATCCATATCGGGCATGCCCTAAATAAAACCTTAAAGGATATCATCGTAAAATATAAGACCATGCAGGGCTTTGATTCCGCATACATTCCGGGTTGGGATTGCCATGGCCTGCCCGTTGAGCATCAGTTGTTTAAAGAATTGGGTATAAATAAATCTCAGATTAGCCAACTAGAATTTAGAAAAAAGGCATACGATTATGCATTGAAGTACGTTTCCATACAGAAAGAGCAATTTATGCGCCTCGGTGTATTCGCTGATTGGAAGAATCCTTATTTGACTTTAACGCCTAATTATGAAGAAAGCATAGTGGAATCATTAGGGATATTGGTTAAGAAGGGTTATGTATATCGCGGGCTAAAACCGGTGAATTGGTGTTTTAAATGCGAGACTGCGCTTGCAGAGGCAGAAGTTGAATACGAAGAACATGTTTCTCCGTCGATATACGTCAAGTTCAAATTAGAGGAAAATAAAGAGTACCAAAAAGACAGTTATCTAGTAATCTGGACAACTACGCCCTGGACATTGATTGGTAATGTAGCTGTAGCAGCGCATCCTGATTTTATTTATTCTTATATAAAGACAGATAAGGGAAATTTAATTTTAGCCAAGGATTTATTATTGTTTGCATTATCACAAATAGGCATAGATAAATATGAGATAATAAAGGAAATTAGGGGTGAGAATCTCGAAGGGCTGACTTATAATCATCCTTTTGATTTAAGGAAAGGAAGTATTGTATTGGCAGGGTATGTATCCAAAGAAGAAGGCACAGGCCTTGTGCACACTGCGCCTGGCCACGGCAATGATGATTATTTAACCGGATTAAAATATAAGTTGGATATCATTATGCCTGTGGATGATAAGGGAAATTTTGATGCTACAGCAGGTGAATTTAAAGGACTAAATGTTTATGATTCAAATAAGATAATCATCGAAAAACTGCAAAAATCAGGGGCGTTGCTTCTTGATACAAAGATACAGCATTCATATCCGCATTGTTGGCGTTGTAAGAGCCCAATTATATTCCGGGCAACAAAACAGTGGTTTATAAACATTGACCATCGAGAATTAAGGAAGAAACTCGTTAAAGTTATAGAGAATGACATTGCCTGGATTCCTGCTTCCGGAAAAGAGAGGATTAAGGCAATGGTGGAATTAAGGCCGGATTGGTGTCTTTCCCGTCAGAGATATTGGGGAGTGCCTATTCCTGCTGTCCGGTGTTTAGAGTGCGATGAAGTAATGCTCGATCCCGCTATTATTGATAATGTTGCAAAAAGAATATTAAGCTCAGGCAGTGATGTCTGGTTTAAAGAAGACATTAAGGTGTTTTTACCTGAGAAGTTTGTCTGTCCTAAATGTAAAAGCAGTAAATTTACGCGTTGCGAAGATATTCTGGATGTCTGGTTTGACTCAGGCGTAAGCCACCAGGCAGTATTAAAGAAGAGGCAAGATTTAGAATTTCCTTGCGCTTTGTACCTTGAAGGCTCTGACCAGCATCGGGGTTGGTTTCAATCATCGTTGATCCCTTCAATGTGCATAGAAGAAAAACCTCCTTTTAAAAACGTGCTAACACATGGTTTTGTGGTTGATGGTGAAGGCAAGAAGATGTCTAAGTCGCTGGGTAATGTAATTTCACCTCAGGATATAATCAAAGATTACGGAGCCGATATATTAAGGCTTTGGGTTGCCTCAAGCGATTACAATGAAGATATTCGTATTTCTCCAGAGATACTCTCCAGATTATCTGAATCTTACCGTAAAATTAGAAATACTGCTAGATTTATCTTGAGCAACTTGTACGATTTTAATCCCGATACAGATAAAGTAAATTATGATAGTTTAAGAAAAATAGATAAATGGATACTCTTTGGGCTGGAAAGATTAGTGTTAGATAATGTAAACAAGGCATATGATAAGTTTGAATTCTATAAAGCCTATCAAACAATTTATGAATTTTGTAATATAGAATTATCTACTTTCTATTTGGATATGATTAAGGGTAGACTTTATACATATGCTGCTAATTCTATTGAGAGACGAGCGGCTCAAACAGCTATTTATGAGGTTTTAAACGTTTTAGTAAGGCTAATGGCTCCTATTTTAGTATTTACTACTGAAGAAATTTGGCAGAATATGCCTAAAGAAGAAAAGAGCCGTTCAATTGGCAGTATCCATCTTTTAGATTGGTCTATGCACAATCCAGTTTTTGCGCAAGATGATTTATTTAACGAGGGTCATGATATTTTTGAAGGGTTAAAAGCAATTATTAGCTTAATTCCCGAGGTCACTGAGAAATTAGAAGGAATGCGTTCTGAAGGTTTAATCGGGAGTTCCTTTGATGCTAAAATAAAACTATTGACAAATAGCGAAGAACGTTATAAATTTTTAGAAAGCCTAAAAAGCGACCTTTGCGAAATTTTCAAAGTTTCGCAGATCGAGATTAGGCTGGATAAAAATTTACCTAACCTAAATAAGCATGTCAGGGTTCTTACATCGCCTGATATTTCAATAGAAGCCCAGAAGGCAGAAGGTACGAAATGCGTCCGCTGTTGGAATTATTCTGTGTCGGTTGGGAATGACAAAAATCATCCTTTAATCTGTGATAAATGTTTAAAGGCTATAGGAGGAACATAAATTGAAAAAGAAACTTAATAAGAAAGAATTAGAATATTTCAAAAAATTAATCCTGAAAATGAAAGAAAAGATTCTTGATGAGATAAAGCATATATCCGAAGATACATTGAAGAAATCTCAAAAGGACGCCGCTGGAGATATATCCGGTTACACATATCATATGGCGGATGTCGCTACTGATGCCTATGATAGAGAGTTTTCGCTGGGCCTGGCTTCTAATGAAAGGCAGTCCTTATACGAATTAGACGATGCCTTTAAAAAAATGGAAGAAGGCGCATTTGGTATATGCGAAGAATGTAAATCCCTCATTACGAAAACGAGATTAAAAGCGGTTCCCTTCGCGCGGCTCTGCGTTAAATGCCAAGAGAAGAAAGAAAAAAGACGAACCGCCAATTTTTGATGATTTTTATCATCACGCTGTCCATCCTTTTCACAGACCAGCTCACTAAATTACTTGCCACCCAAAAATTATTATTAAATCAATCTACGCCTTTAATAAAAGGAATATTTCATCTTACGCTCATCCATAATCGCGGCGCAGCCTTTGGCATCCTTAAGAACCAGGCTCCGTTTTTTATATTTATATCTATATTGGCTGTAATTTTGATTTACCTCGCCTTACGAAATAATAAATACAAAGAATATTCTTTTTATAATATATCTTTGGCTCTTATCTTAGCCGGTGCCTCGGGGAACCTTATTGACCGATTGCGCTTAGGATATGTGATTGATTTCTTGGATTTTCGTATCTGGCCGGTATTTAATGTAGCGGATAGTGCCATAACAATTGGGGCGGTATTATTGGGTTATTCGATATTAAAGAACACAGAAACCAGAACACAGAAACCAGAATAATATGTATCCGATAATCTGTAAAATAGGTCCATTTACTATTTATTCCTACGGCCTTATGCTTGCAGTAGCCTTTCTGGTAAGCTCAACATTAGCCGTTTTCCAGGCTAAAAAACAGAAGGTCAACACCGATATAATTTTTAATCTCTTTTTCATAGTCTTTATTTCGGGAATTATCGGCGCGCGTATTTTATATGTAATCGAGAATATAACTTATTACTTAAGAAACCCTTTCGAGATCATTATGCTTCAACTTGGAGGATTATCATGGTTCGGCGGGCTAATGTTAGGATTTCTTTCTGGTACTGTATTTTTAAAGAAGAAAAAATTATCGATATATAGAATCCTTGATTTAATGAGCCCTTTTGTTGTCCTAGGTCAGGCTATAGGTAGGATCGGCTGTTTATTGAACGGTTGCTGTTTTGGCAAGATATCTAAATTTGGAATTTATTTTCAAGTACACAAGTTAGTTCTTATTCCAACACAAATATACTCTTCTTTGGTTTTAGTTTTTATCTTTATTATTTTAAGAGTTATTCAGGACAGGCCTCACAAAGAAGGTGAAATATTTTTTGCCTACCTTCTATTTTATTCGATAAAGAGATTCTTTATTGAATTCTGGCGTGCTGATAATGAGATTATTATCTTTAGTTTGACTTTGTTCCAATTTATGAGTATTGCAATATTCTGCATTGCCGTCTGGAAAATCCTTTTAATCAAAAAAATCGCCTCAGGCAGATAACCTTTCCCGCCAAGCGATTTAGATTGAAGGCGGGATCCCGCCTCGTTATTTAAATAAATGGCGGGAAAGGTGCGATTTTAGAGTGGTATAAGAAAGCGTTTTATACTTTCCTATACCATAAAAAATCTAAAAATTAATATGCAGGAATATGTACTGAAGGTAGACGAGCATGATGCAAATATGCGCTTAGATTTATTTCTTATGGAATTTTCTAAAAAGAAGAATCTTGGTTTCTCCCGTACTTTTATACAAAGATTGGTTCTGGATGGCAAGGTAACGGTGGATAGCTCAAATTTAATAAAGCCACATTTCAAAGTAAAAATAGGCGATGAAATTAAGGTTCGTATTGAAGATAAAAAGCCAAGTATCCTGGAGGCGGAAGAGATGCCTTTAGATATAATCTATGAAGACGAATATCTGGCAATAATAAATAAATACTCGGGTTTAGTTGTACATCCTGCGCCGGGAAATTATGGCCATACATTAGTAAATGCATTGCTATATCATTTTAAAAAGCTATCAGATATTAATCCGCAAAGGCCTGGCATTGTTCATAGAATAGATAAGGGAACATCGGGTCTTTTGGTTGTTGCTAAAAATAATGCCGCTCACCTTGCCTTAGCAAGACAGTTTTCCAAACACAGTATTAAACGCAAATATATTGCATTGGTAAAGGGCAAAATGGAATTTGACGAGAATATCATTGACTTACCTATAGGCAGGCATCCTTATAAAAGAAAAAATATGTCAGTGGGCTTTGGCAAAAAGACAAAATATGCTAAGACATATTACCGTACCCTTAAGCGTACGCAGGATTTTAGTCTATTGGAATTAGAGCCTTTTACGGGCAGGACTCATCAGTTAAGGGTACATCTTGCTTTTTTAGGACATCCTATTTTAGGCGATACTAAATATGGCAAGAATAATGAATTCAGTCGTTTAGCATTACACGCCAAATATATTGGTTTTGTGCATCCGCGCACAGGAAAATTCGTAGAGTTCTCTTGCGAAATACCCTCTGAATTTAGCGAGTTTCTAGGTGGGGCCACCCCGCCTATGGCGGGGTCTGGCTGAACTTATCCCGCACACTCATTAAAATAAGACTTGATTTTTATATATATGATGTTATAATCAAACGTTAAAGAAAAGATAACGGTCTTTTTATAAAAGGCACGAAAAAGGAGGTTGAATGCCTGAGAAAATTAAATCGCCTATAGTTATATTTATTATTTTAATATTGGTTTCTTTATCTTTTGCGGGTACGGCGTTTTTTCTTTTACAAAAAGAAAAAACTAAGAATTTGAGCCTTCAAGAAGAATTGGATAGTTTAAAGATAAAACATAACGCGGCAGAGACAAGACTGGAAGAATATAAAAAGACAATCTCTCGGTTAGACCTTAAACTCAAAGATGCCCAAACTAACATTGATACATTAAGTAGCACTTTAGAGCAAGAGACAAAAGCAAAACAGGAAGCATTGGACCAGGTACAGCAGTTAGAGGAAGATTTCCAGCAACAGAAAGGGTTAAGGGCTAATTTAGAGATAAAACTTGAGCAGACGCAAAAGAATACAGAAAGAGCTCAGGCGCAGTTAAAAGAAATAGAATCTAAAAAGGCAGAGTTAGAGGCAAAAATAAAGGATTTAGAGGCACAAAGTCAACAAGCGCAAGCTCAAGGCGTGGAATTGGGTACGATTGTAGTTGGACCAGAGGGTAGTAGCGTATCTGCAGGGCAAACCAAAGGGAAAGCTGTTACTTCTTCTTTAGAGGGTAAAGTATTGGTAATAAATAAAGATTATAATTTTGTAGTAATAAACATAGGTAGCAAAGACGGTGTAAGCGCAGGCGATGTATTTGCTCTTTACCATAATAATAAATACATAGGTGATATTAAGGTAGGAAAAATTCACGAATCTATGTCCGCAGCAGATTTTACGTCGGGATCCATAAGAGATGTGGTTAGCGAAGGAGATAGGGTCGTACAGAAGGCTAAATGAGGTTTTTTTCAGTCAAGCACGCCTCATGCGTTAAAGGAGAAATCCTTCTTTTAGGTGACAAATCTATAGCCTGCCGTTCAATAATCATAAGTGCTATAAGTTGCGGTAAAACCACAGTTGAAAATTTCCCTCCCAATAAAGACTGCCTCTCTACAATAAAAACTTTCAAGAATTTAGGAATAAAAATAACACAAAATCAAAAAGTTAAAACAATTACTGTGTTTGGCAATGGGCTTTGTGGCCTGAAGAAGCCCAAAGGCCCTATTTTTGTGGGTGATTCTGGTACTACCTTACGGCTTACATTAGGTGTTTTGGCAGGACAAAATTTCGCAGTTACTTTAACTACCGGTAAATCTCTTTCTGGAAGGCCTATGCTACGCGTAACCGCGCCTTTAAGGATGATGGGTGCAGAAGTAATCGCAAAACGCAAAGCGCAAAACGTAAAATTGGAAGAATATCCTCCAATCAGAATAAGAGGAAGCAGCCTCAAACCTATTACCTACAGGATGCCCGTTGCTTCTGCACAAGTAAAGTCAGCTATATTGTTAGCTGGCCTTTATGCCAAAGGCAAAACTTGCGTTATAGAGCCGGTCAAGACGCGCGATCACACTGAACGTATGTTAAGATTGTTTAAAACAGGCATAAAAGTTAATGAAAATGCAATAGTTATAAAAGGAAAAAAAGAATTGGTTTCTCCTGGGAGAATCTTTATACCAGGAGATATTTCTTCTGCGGGTTTTTTCATGGTTTTAGGAACGATACTGCCAAATTCACGGATTTTGATAAAAGATATAAATCTAAATCCTTCCCGCATAGGGATAATTAAGGTTTTAAAGAGAATGGGCTCAGATATTCAAGTGTTAGGCAATAGTGCTGTAGGCTTCGAACCCATAGGCGATATCATTATAAAAAGTAGTAAACTAAAGAGTACGATAATTAAGAAAAAAGAGATCCCTTCTTTAATAGACGAGTTGCCTATTTTGATGGTGGCAGCATGTTTTGCAAAAGGTGAAAGCGTATTTGAAGGGGTTGGTGAATTGCGCATAAAAGAAACAGACCGGATAAGATCGATGTCAGAAAATCTAAAGAAAATGGGAGCTGATATTAGGGTCCTTAAAACGCTAAAATCAGAAAAGATTATAATTCAAGGAGGAAGGACCATTATGGGCGCCACGGTCAAGAGCTTTGGAGACCATCGTACTGCAATGAGTATGGTTGTGGCGGGTCTGGCGGCAAGAGGTAAGACTCAAATAGATAATATTACCTGCATCAATAAATCTTTCCCTAATTTCTTAAGCCTTTTAAAGACAATCATTCAATAACTAATAATTCAGGGGTTTGCTCTCAAGCACTGAAGTTTTTCGCCGTGCGCTACGGCTTACTCCTCGTTTCCGCCAGTATTCTTACGTAAGGCAAGCGTGCTCCAACGAGTCGTAAATCCTTGCGCACTTTTGCCGAAAAACTTCTAATGTGCTTTCGAGCTTCACCCCTAAATTATTTACAAACTTACAGATATATCTTTAGCGGGTGGCTTGGTTTGGTTTGAGCAGCATCTAGAAAATTCGAGTGGGCAGGGTTTGTGGCTATGTCGAAGTGTCCAAGAGCGAGAATAAACTCCAAGCGAGCCCATTCGCTTCGCTCAGGGCTCGTCCTGAGTTTGCCGAAGCGAAGGACGACATTTTCCTCGCTGGGGAAAATGGAGCGGTGCTGCGAGAACAAGCCAAGACAGGACCCGCTTAAGGAATTACCCATGCTTATGAATGCTTAAAATTTAGGTAAATTTTTATTTGACAAGGACTTTAATCTCTGATAAAATCCTTCTACTTAACTTATAAGGAGAAAGATATGGCAAAATTTAAAGAGATAGTGAAAAAAATAATCAATTATATTCTCGGTCTGTTTTCTAATGATATGGGTATTGACTTAGGTACAGCCACGACTCTTGTGTATGTTAAGGGTGAAGGGGTTGTACTTTGCGAGCCTTCAGTTGTGGCTATTGAAAGGGGCACCTCTCATGTCTTGGCAGTAGGCGAAGAAGCCAAGCGTATGCTTGGACGCACCCCCGGCAACATTGTGGCTATCAGGCCCATGAAAGACGGCGTTATTGCTGATTTTGAGATAACAGAGGCGATGTTAAGGTATTTTATAAAAAAGGTGCATCATCGCCGCGTATTAGTAAGACCTAGGATCGTTATTGCTATACCTTCAGGAATTACTGAGGTTGAGAAGCGTGCAGTTAAAGATTCTGCAGAGCGTGCAGGCGCAAGGGAAGTATTTTTAATTGAGGAGCCTATTGCTGCGGCAATTGGTGTGGGTTTGCCTATACAGGAGCCCATAGGTAATATGGTGATAGATATCGGCGGCGGTACGACTGAAATTGCGGTAATTTCTCTGGCTGGCATTGTTTTTTCTAAATCCATACGCATTGGCGGGGATGAAATGGATGAAGCGATTATTGAATATTTGAAAAAGACATACAATCTGATGATTGGTGAGCGTACGTCTGAAGAGGTAAAAATAAAAATCGGTTCTGCTTATCCCGTGGAAGAAGAGATGACCCTGGAGGTAAAAGGGAGGGATTTGGTCGCTGGCCTTCCGAAGGCAGTAACTATCACTTCCGAAGAAATAAGAGAGGCGTTACAGGAACCTTTGCGCGCCATATTAGAAATGACCAAGATGTCCTTAGAAAGGACTCCCCCTGAACTGGCTTCAGACTTAATTGAACACGGTATTGTTATGGCAGGAGGCGGGTCACTATTAAGAGGTATAGATAAATTAATTTCCGAAGAGACCGGTTTGCCTGTGCATATCGCCGATGACCCCTTAACTGCCGTAGCTGTGGGCACAGGTAAAGTCTTAGATGAAATACGTTATCTAAAGAAAGTAACCGTTCCCATAAAATCCGAGATGCACTCTTGAGTAAATGAAACCATAACTTATGGAGCATGAGGATGCGACATAAGTTATCTGGTTGAATTTATCCTTGACATCAAAGATGTCAAGGATCTAATTCGCAGACGGCTTCGCCTACAACTTACGTCATTTCAGTCCGTAAGTTGTCTGCTTATTGAAGATGTGTTTAAATTTAAAAAGAAAAGTCTAATCCATACGGCAGTCTTTGTTTCCTTCCTTCTGTTACTTTCTGGTTTAATCCCTACCTTAAGAACACCGGCTTTCAAGATTTTAAAATACCCTCTCGGTTTATTCACATTAATCAGGCATGAAATTGAAGGGATTATTTTTTATCATCGAAATATTGTCCAAAATGAAAAGTTAAAAAAAGAAATAGATTTTTTAAGGCAGAAACTCAATACTGCCAATGAGATTTATCTTGAAAACAGACGCCTAAAGAATTTGTTGTCTTTTAAACAGAAGACTCCTTATAAAGTAGTAGTGGCCAGGATTATCGGCCGCTCTAGCGATAACTGGTCATCAATAGTGATTATTGATAAAGGTAGTTTCAATGGCATAAAGCCCGGTTTTGTGGTTATTAATTATTTGGGGCTGGTCGGCCGGGTTATTGAGACAGAAGATTCCACAAGCAGGATAATGCTTATTAATGATCCAAGCTTTGGCGTTTCAGCTATGATCCAACGTAGTCGTCAGGAAGGTCTTGTGTCCGGCACTCTGGGGCGCTCTTTGATTATGAAGTATCTTCCTAAGGATGCTGATATCCAAGCTTCCGATGTAATTATAACTTCTGGTCTAACCAAAGCTTATCCCAAAGGTTTACTGATAGGCAGTGTGGTTAATATCGGAGAAGAATTTTCGGGATTAAGCCGCTATTGCCAAATAAAGCCGGCAGTTAACCTGTCTAGCATTGAGGAGGTATTAATAATTATCCCGTGAAGATTTTCATTTTTATAGTCGCTATCATTATCTTTGCATTATTGCAAACAACGATTTTAAATTACGTTAATATATTTAATGTTAAACCGGACCTTCTTTTAATCAGCGCAATTATTGCCAGCCTATTTTTCCAACCGCTATGGGCTATATCTTTAAGCATCTTCTCCGGGATTCTAAAAGATATTTTTTCTGTAAATGCATTTGGCATGAATACCATCCTTTTCTTTTTATGGAGTTTTTTAATTATAAAATTATCTAGAAAAATATCATTGGATAGTAATTATGTCTGTTTGGTACTTGTTTTCATTATTGCGATAGTCAATAATATAATTACGAGATTAATATTTCTATTTTTAGGTAATTCTATTTCCTTAGGGCTATTCTTACGCATTACATTTATCGGGTCTTTATATACCGCATCGATTTTCCCTCTGGCATTAAAGTTTGCGCGAAACCTTCTATCAATTAATGAACAGTAAGTCCATTAAGTAAAAATGAGAGTAAAAATTGTTAGCTGGATAGTAATCTTTGGTTTCTTATTTCTGGCCCTTAATATTCTAAATATCGAACTTATACAAGGTAGAAAATTTGAAAACTTAAGTAATCAAAATTGCATAAGGCTTATACCGCAGGAGGGCAGCCGCGGAAGGATCCTTGACCGCCAAGGCAATATTATTATAGATAATAATCTTTCCTATGATGTAATGGTTGCACCTTATGAAAATGACCAGATAAATAAAACATTGCTGGGTCTAGCTAATATTCTGAACGCGAATTTTAAAGACATGAAGGATACATTCCGGAATAAATATATCGCTTCATTTATGCCCGTTACTATTGCAAAAAATATAGATGTAAAGAAGGCAATTGCTTTGGAAGAATTAAAACCGGATCTGGATAATATAATGATACAGCCCTACCCGTTAAGGAGTTATCCTTACGGAAGGCTTGCCTGTCATGTCTTGGGTTATTTAAATGAGATTGACCTTTGGCGTCTGACAAAATTGGCAAATTATGGCTATAAAACGAGGGATATCGTCGGCTTCGGAGGCGTGGAAGAAAAATACGATTATTTCTTGCGTCAGGAAGCAGGAGGATTATCTGTGGAAGTAGATCATCGCGGTAGATTAGTGAGTGTGTTGGGTTTTAGGCCGCCGCGAAACGGAAAAGATATACAATTAACCATAGATTTAAAGATACAAAAAATAGTTGAGGAGAATTTAAAGGGAAGGAACGGCAGCGTTATTCATATGGATCCCTACAGTGGTGAGATTATAGCTATGGCAAACAAACCGAATTTCAATCCTTCGGTATTTGTTAAGAAATCTGACTCTTCAATACTTAATCTTTTTGCTGATTCCGATGCGCCTTTCATAAACCGCGCCATAAGCGGTGTTTATCCTGCGGGTTCGATTTTTAAATTAGTTGTAGCTACGGCAGCTCTTGAAACAGGAAAAATTAATTTATCCACGACATTTTCTTGCCCGGGAAGTACGTATATCGGAAAGCAGAAATTTTCTTGCTGGAATACGCATAATCTTCAGAATTTAACTAGCGCAATTACAAACTCCTGCAATGTCTTCTTCTACAGGACTGGCCTTCTCATAGGTGCACAAACTATATATGATTATGCGATTAAATTTGGGTTTTCTCATCCTACGGCAATCGATTTACCTTATGAAGCAGGCGGATACGTGCCATCTCCTTTATTAAAAAAAATTTATAGATTTAGGAATTGGTTTGATGGCGATACGGCAAATCTTGCTATCGGTCAAGGAGAACTGTTAGTTACGCCCATACAAATAATACGTATGATGACGGTATTCGCTAATAAAGGAACCTTGGTAACTCCTTATATTGTCAAAGCCATTGATGGAGAGGATATCGTAAATCTTAAAAGTAGGGCCGTAAGACTGTCTTTAAAGAATAGCACTATAAATTATATAAGGCAGGGCTTAAGAAGCGTTGTTGCCGATCCTAAGGGGACAGCTAACGCATTATCAAGCTTACCTGTTTCTGTTGCCGGTAAGACCGGAACTGCACAGGTTCATCAAAGCTCGCCGCACGGTTGGTTTGTAGGCTTTTTTCCTTATCAGACGCCTAAGTTCGTTATATGCGTATTTCTGGAACATGGCGGCTCAGGCCACGCTTCTTCTCTAGTAGCGAAACAAATAATAGAAGGTATGATTCAGGAAGGATTAATCTAAAACCTCTTAAGTGAAAAAGGAGACGTGAAGTTTTGAGGAATGTTAATCTTACAATATTAATAATTGCTATTTTAATTGTTTCCGCCGGCATCCTCTCTATCTATAGTAGCAGTTATCAAAGAGAGGGTGAGTTCTGGCAATTAATATATAAGCGTCAGATATTATGGTTTGTTTTGGGATTGATTCTTTTTCTCTTTATATCGAATTTTAATTATCGCCGTTTTTGGGATATGACCTATTTCTTATACGGATTCGTGCTATTCTTATTATTTTTAGTATTTATCTTAGGGATCGTGCGTTTAGGCGCTCAGAGATGGCTAAAGTTTATCTGGTTTAATGTTCAACCTTCGGAGATAGCAAAATTAGTTATGGTAATATTTTTAGCAAGATACTTTAGCACAAAATCAGCTGAAGTTGTTTCCTTGCAGGTAAATAAAATGGGAATATTGCGCGCACTTATTTTACCGCTTTTGTTTGTAGTTATTCCTATGGGTTTAATTATGGAACAACCGGATTTAGGCAGCGGCGCTATGTTACTCCTTATATTTATCACCATGCTGTATCTGGCGGGAGTAAGGTTCAGATACATATCTATATTTTTATTGATAATTATCATATGTTTACCCGTATTATGGCACTTTTTGAGAGATTATCAAAGAGACAGACTGCTTGTATTTTTAGATCCTAACATAGACCCATTAGGCGCGGGCTATACCGTAATCCAGTCTAAGATCGCCATTGGCTCAGGCGGTTTTTTTGGCAAGGGTTGGCTGAAAGGTTCACAGAGCCAGTTACGTTTTCTGCCTGAGTCTCACACTGATTTTATCTTTGCTACTTTTGCTGAGGAATGGGGTTTTTTAGGAAGCTGCGCATTATTATTTTTGTATTATTTATTGATCAGGCAGGGTATTGCCATTGCCCAGAGGTCTCGAGATAATTTTGGCAAATTATTGGCATTCGGGATTTCTTTAATGTTAGGGCTTCAAGTTTTTATTAACATTGCTATGAACTTGGGGCTGGCTCCAGTCGTAGGATTACCTCTGCCTTTAATGAGTTATGGCGGTTCATCCCTGTTTTTAACTTTTATATCCTTAGGCATACTATCCAACATTAATAAGACCAGAACAGTCTTTTAATAATCAATCCCGCATTATATATATGGAATTAGAAGATATTCTATTACAGATAAACAAGCCCGGACGTTACATTGGCCAGGAATGGAATCTCCCTAAAAAAGATTTCGATAAAGCAGATATAAAGTTTGCTTTATGTTTTCCTGATTTATATGAAATAGGGATGAGCAACTTAGGCATAAGAATCATTTATGCCATATTAAACAATCTGCCTGATGTGGTATGCGAGCGGTTTTTTTCTTGCGCCCCGGATATGGAGAAGGTATTGCGTGATAAAAATATAGAAATATATTCCCTGGAGTCTAAGAAAAGGCTTAAGGAATTCGACTTCGTAGGTTTTTCCCTGGGACATGAATTAAATTATACTAATGTATTAAATATCTTAGAATTAGGCTCCATTCCTTTAAAATCAACTTTCCGTAATCACAATTACCCTTTAGTTATCGGCGGCGGGCCTTGCGCATTAAACCCTGAACCGCTGCATGAGTTCTTTGATTTATTCGTTCTTGGCGAAGCAGAGGAAGCAATTTTAGAGATAGTCGATATTTACCGAAAGTGCAAGGTTAAATTTAAAGCATCCGCAATAAATAAACAGGACTTACTGGTTATGTTTTCTCAACTGGAAGGAGTATATGCACCGTCATTATATGAAGCACGATACAACCGTGAAGGAAAAATAGGGGAGTTTAAGTCAAGAGTGAATGGTATCCCTGTAAAGATTAAGAAACGTTTCATAAAAGATTTAAATAGTGCGTATTTCCCTTCCGATTGGTTGATTCCATATATCCAAATAGTCCATGACCGGATTACCTTAGAAATAATGCGCGGCTGTCCTAACAGCTGCCGTTTCTGCCAGGCAAGGTCACAATATTTTCCGTTCAGGCAACGAGAGCTGAATAATATATTAAATTTGGCGGATAGCACCTATAAATACACAGGTTATGAAGAAATATCTTTATGTGGATTGTCGGTAAGCGACTTTTCTGATATAGAAGAACTATTAAAGCGCTTAATTGGTTTATTTAAAGAAAATGCAGTAAGCATATCTTTGCCCTCGGTAAAACCAAAGGCCATGATAGGCAATATTTCTTCGTTAATAGCGAGTATAAAAAAAACCGGCCTTACCTTTGCCCCTGAAGCAGCCACAGAAAGGCTACGAAGGATCCTGAACAAAGATTTCAATACAGAAGAGTTCTTTAAGGTAGTCCAACAGGTCTATATTTCCGGTTACCAGAATATAAAACTTTATTTTATGATCGGTTTACCTTTTGAGAGAGAAGAAGATTTAGACGGCATTATTGATTTATCAAGCCGCACCCTGGAATTAAGGAAAAAAGTGGCTAAAAGACCAGCACAAGTTAATGTAAGCATAAATACACTGATACCTAAACCTCATACGTCATTTCAATGGCTTCGGATGGAACAAATAGAGGGTATAAAATATAAACAGGATTACCTGAAAAGGAAAATAAGGAACAAAAGATTACGGTTGAGTATGCGCAACCCTCAAATGAGTTTTTTGGAAGGGGTACTTTCCCGAGGGGACAGAAGACTAAGCCAGGTAATATTTAGCGCTTTTAGCAAAGGAGCAAGATTTGATGCCTGGGATAATTATTTTGTCTTTGATAGATGGATGGATGCTTTTAAAGAATCAGGCATAGACCCTAATTTTTATTTAGAGGATAAGTCAAAAGATGAGCTTCTGCCTTGGGATTTTTTAGATCTAGGCATAAGTAAAGAGACCCTAATTAAGGAAGCCGATAAAATAAGTGAGCACATAAGTTATGGAGAGGGCTATTAATTAGCTCATCGATATAACTTATATGTGCGAACTTACCCTTGACATCTTTGATGTCAAGGGTTTAATTCGTAGACGCCCTGCGGACTACAATTTATGTCGTTTACACTCCATAAATTGTCTACTCATTAAAATTGTTGCTATAACATAAGATAAGAGATATAATTCAAATGAAGCCCAGACTTACGGAGCGTAAGCGAACGTAAGTCTGTGGCTAAATTTGATCCTTGACATTTCCCTATAGAATAAACTGTAGAAAAATGTCAAGGATCCATTCGTAGGCGGCTTCGCCTACAACTTACGTCGTTTCACTGCGTAAGTTGTCTACTCATGGAGGTTAAGATGGTAAAATATAAAAATCTTTCTTTATCTTCACAACACCTTAAATATAAGTTAAATATAGCATTTTATCTTATGTCTATTTTACCTCTGTTTGTATGTATCTACTTTGTTTCAAATTACATATTGCCGCAAGTAGGTCTTAAGTTAGATATTACTATATCTATACTAATAAGTATAGCTATTGCTCTGATTGGTTTTTATGTGATAAGGGAGGTAGTTGAACGTATTCTATCGGTTGTTACAGAAGCCAAATTGATTGCTGCAGGAGATATCAACCGTAGAATAGATAATGGTCAAGAGGATGAAATAGGTGATTTGGGCAAAGCATTAAATCAGCTTACCCAGCGTATCCGCACTAATATGGAGGAGCTAAAGGCTTATAGCGAAAAGTGCAAAACGATAAATTTTGAGATAAATAAACACGTGCTCATTCTTTCTAATTTATTGCAGATAGGTTCCTTAATCTCCCATGGCGATAAGTTAGAGAATATACTTAAGCTTGCTATGGAAAAGTCGCGTTTTTTAGCTAATTCTGATGTAGCATATTTATTTATCAGAGAGAAAAACACGGATGTTTTCTTTTCTAGAGCAGCGGATGGTATAAATTCAGGACATTTTTTACAACTCAAAATAGACCATTCCGATAAGATATTTAATAGACTTATTGAAACAAACCAATCATTAATATTAGATAAAGAGCATTTATTAACCGAGGTCATGAAAACTGTTTTTTATGAAAAATTTAAAATGAATAATACTTTGGCTTTGCCCATATATTTAAAAGGCAAGGTAATGGGAATATTGGGTATTGGGAATGCGGAAGAAATTTTGTATAAACAAGAAGATATAGAGTTGTTGGATCTTTTCAGTAAACAGATAGCTATTGCCATAGAAAATGATCTATTGATGCAGCGAGTAGAGAAATTAGAAATAAAAGATACTCTTACAGGTTTATATAATGGCGTGTTCATCCGTAATCGTTTAGAAGAAGAGATAAAGAGGGCAATTATCTATCGTAGGCCCTGCGCCTATCTAGTTTTTGATGTTGATAATTTTCAGAAATTCTATCAAAATTTTGGTTTATTACAAGCCGAAACTATATTAAGAAAAATTGCCTCTTTAATCAAGGATTCTTTTACGGAAGTTGATCGCGTAGCCAGAGTAGGGGATAATGAGTTTGCCATTGTCTTGCCCGAGAGAAATAAACGCCAGGCAAAAGAGATAGCTGAAGAGATCAGGAAAAAGATAGATTTTGCTTTTAGTAAAGAAGGGGATGTCAACAGAAGACTTACGGTAAGCGGAGGCGTAAGCGAAAATCCCCTTGACGGGGTAAACGCTGAGGAACTGATTACTAAGGCAAAAGAATTACTTAATCTTGCCAAAAGGCAAGGTAAGAATCGTATAGCAACTTTTTTGCAAGAAAATCGCCTTCGCCGATAACTCTAATACGATTTTCAGTGGTTAGGAAAGTGCTTTATACTTTCCTACACCATAAAAAAGGTTATATGCAAATAAAAAAAATTGTAAATAAACAATTGGGTGAGTTACTTATTGAGCGGGGTATTATTAATCAACATCAATTAGATGAGGGATTGACTGTTCAGAAAGAAAAAGGTGGCCTTATCGGTGAAGTATTAGTAGAATTAGGATTTGCTAAGGAGGAAGATATTACCCAGGCCTTAACCGCCCAATATGGTTTTCCGTATCTGCCTTTGGCTAACTATGAGATTAATTCTGAAATTGCCAATATCATTCCCAGCCGCGTTGCTCGGCAATACCTGCTTATCCCCGTAGATAAAGTCGGTAATAATCTTACTCTGGCAATGTCTAATCCCCTTAACGTCCATGCAGTTGAGGACGTAGAATTGCTGTCGGGTTGCAGTATACAGATATTCGTTTCTACTTTATCCGACGTCAAAGGGGCAATTGAGAAATACTATAAAGACAAGGAACAAAATAGTAAGTAGTATGTAGTAGGTAGAGGGTTAGGCGTTTTGCGACCTACATACTAACTACTACTTACTACATACTGAAAAAATGGTTTCCTTAAAAGAGCGCCTTACCGAGTTGTTGATTAATAATAAGCTTATAACACAAGAGCAGTTGAATCAGGCATTAGAGGTTCAGAGTAAAAAAGGAGGTAAACTTAGCGATATTCTCATTAACTTAAAATTTATTAAAGAAAATGACCTCGTCTCGATCTTAAGTGAAGGACTAGGTGTTCCTTTGATTGATTTGAGGCGTTTCAAGATAGAATACGAAATAGTAAAAATCATTCCTATTGATATTGCCCGCCGCTATCAGATAATTCCTATATCTAAGATGGGCGATACGATTACTTTGGCAATGGCAGACCCTTTAAACATATTTGCCATTGACCATGTCGAAGCCCTCACCGGATATAAAATAAACCCGATTATTTCACCGGGCGAGGATATATTACGAGCCATAGAATTATCTTACCCTGACACAACTAAAGGCATAATTGATAATTTGGTTGAAGAGATAGCAGTTTCTTCAATAGAATTTATAAAAGAAGAAAAAGAGATATTACCTACCGAGCAGGAGTTAGACCGTATAAGCCATGAGCCTCCTGTAATTAAAATTACCAATATGATACTCGCAGAAGCAATTAATAAAAAATCCTCGGATATACTTATTGAGCCATGGGATATAAAACTGAGGGTGCGTTTTCGTATTGACGGCGTATTGCATGAGGAACAAGCGCCTCCCAAGAGCATGCATCCGTCTATTGTTTCTCGAGTTAAGATAATGTCAAATTTAAACATTGCCGAACACAGGCTTCCCCAGGACGGGCGTTTTAAGGCTAAGATTTTCGACCGCGAGATAGACTTCCGCGTATCGATTCTTCCTTCCAGTTTCGGCGAGAAGGTTGCCATTCGTATATTAGATAAATCTCAAGCCACGCTTGATATAGAAAAACTGGGCTTTAGCCTAGAAGCTGTTTCTAAATTAAAGAATGTAGCCAAATCGCCGCACGGTATGATACTTGTGTGCGGGCCGACCGGTTCAGGAAAAACAACGACACTCTATTCGCTTTTAAAACTTGTAGATACTCCGGAAAAAAATATCGTTACAGTAGAGGACCCTGTAGAATATCAATTAGAAGGTATAAATCAGGTGACCATAAGGCCACAGATAGGTTTGACTTTTGCCGGTGCCTTGCGTTCTATATTAAGGCAAGACCCCAACGTTATTATGATCGGCGAAATACGTGATTATGAAACCGTAGATATCGCCATTAAGAGCGCATTAACCGGCCACCTTGCGCTTTCTACTTTGCATACAACCACTTCAAGCGGCGCTATTGTGCGACTGGTTAATATGGGTGTTGAGCCGTACCTGATTAATTCCTCTTTAATCTGCGTGCTTGCGCAGAGGCTCGTGCGTAAAATCTGTTTTTACTGCAAGGAGAAATACACTCTTGAAAAAGAAATTATCGATAGTTTAAAATTAAATACCGGCATGATGAAAAAATACGAATTCTTCCGCGGCAAAGGTTGCAACCACTGTTTTGATACAGGTTATAGCGCAAGGGTGGGACTTGCTGAAGTTTTATTATTAAGTACTAAAATCCGGGAATTAATCTTAAGTCGCGCTCAGGAGCATATAATAAAACAAGAGGCGCGTAAAGAAGGCATGAGAACCTTAAGGGAAGAGGGTATGGAGGCAGCGTTAAAAGGTATAACCACGGTTCAAGAGGTTCTGCGCGTAACCGCACATGATGAATGAGTTGAAAAATGCAGACATTAAAAGAGAACATCATTGAGATATTACTTAAAAGTAAACGTCTTAAAAAAGAACAGATAGAAAAGGCGCTGCAAATACAAAAGCAAAAAGGAATACCGCTAAGGAACGCATTAGTTGAGCAGGGCTTTATTTCCGAAGAGGAATTACTTTCTCTTCTCTCCAATCAGCTTTACATACCTATACTACATCTTACCAAATATAAGTTTAATCTCGAGATAATCAAGCTCATCCCGGAACATATTGCCAGACAATATTGTTTGATTCCTTTGTCCCGCATGGGCAATAGTCTTACTGTAGCCATGGCCGACCCTTTAAATATATTTGCCTTAGATGATTTAAAGATGCTTACCGGTTGCAATATTGATATAGTTCTAAGCTCCCAGGATGAGATATTAAGGGCTATCGATACACAGTACCACTTAGAATTCAAAGATATGCAGCAGATTATAGACTTTACGCAGCCAGGCTTAGAGGCCAAAGAGACTGAGTTTGTCAGACAGGATGAGATAGAACTGAGCAGTGTGGTGAAAGAAAGCAAAAAAGCGCCTATTGTTAAATTAGTCGACCTTATGTTAGCCCAGGCTTTAAAGAAGAGAAGTTCAGATATACATATCGAACCAGAAGAAGATTGCCTGCGTATAAGATACCGCATCGACGGCTCGTTATACGATATATTTAAACTCCCCAAGGTAAACCAGAATGCAATTCTGGCTCGGGTTAAAATTATTTCCAATCTTGATATTACTGAGAACCGTATCCCGCAAGACGGAAGATTCAAGGTAAAATTCGAAGGAAGGGAAGTAGATTTTCGCGTTTCAAGCCTGCCTACGACGTTCGGTCAAAAGTTCGTCCTGCGCGCACTTGATAAATCTAATTTATCCATTGGGTTGGACCAGCTGGGTTTTTCTGAACAACCCTTGGCTATATTTAAAGAAGCGGTAAATAAACCCTTTGGTATGATTTTGGTGACTGGGCCAACAGGCTCTGGTAAGTCTACGACTTTATATTCGGTCTTAAGTCAATTAAATACTGCCGAGAGAAATATTATTACCATTGAAGACCCCGTGGAATATCAAATTGAAGGGATTACCCAAATTCAAGCGAAACCCGAGATCGGCCTTGATTTTGTATCGGGCTTACGCTCCCTCTTAAGACAAAGCCCTGATGTGATTATGATCGGCGAGATAAGAGACTCTGAAACTGCGGATATTGCAATAAAGGCATCGCTGACCGGACAATTGGTTTTTTCTACGTTGCACACCAACGATGCCCTATCTAGCGTAACGCGGCTCATCGATATGGGTATCGAACCATTCTTAGTTGCCTCAAGCCTAATTATGCTTTGTGCCCAGAGGCTCTGCCGTAGGATTTGTCTTAAATGTAGACAACCCATTGATATACCTGAGAAATTTTTGGAAAACATGGGCTTTAAAGAAAAACCAATTTTTTATACTGCAGGCGGGTGTAAATATTGCAATTATACAGGATTTTATGGTAGAATAGCAATTTTGGAAGCTGTTATGATTAATGATACTATGCGTGAAATGATTATGAAGAGGGAATCTCTTGATGGGATAAAGCAATATGCTATAATGAAGTGCGGCATGAAGACATTAAGAGACGATGCTTTCTTGAAAATAAAGATGGGCCTGACAACGCTGGATGAGGTTATCAGGGTAACTAAAGAGGAATAATAATATGGCTGATAGTTATCGTATTTTATTGATTAACAATGACGAGGTAATCACAAGGTATTTGAGAGAAAAATTAACCGTTAATGGCGGATATTCGGTTTCTTGCGAATCCAATAGCCAATCCGGTATCGAGGCTGCCAGGCACGGTGTTTTTGATATTGTGATAGTTAAGTTCGGCATGCCAGATATGGACGGCGCCAGTTTACTCAGGAATTTAAGAGCCATAGATCCCGATTGCATTATTATTGTATTGATTGAAGAAGCCACCCCCCAGTTATTAAAAGAGATATACAAACTAGGCGGATATGACTTTGTCAGTCAGCCGATTAATCTGGAAAAACTATTTTTTCTCATTAAAAAAGGCACGGATTTACGCTCATTGATGGTTGCGCATCGTAAATTAGTTAATGGACTGCAGGAGCACAGTGGTTCTTTGCAAAAGCAGAATACGCTTTTAGCCAGAAGAATTGAAGAATCAACAAAGAATTTAACCAAACTTTATGAAGACCTGCGTCAGACCTATATGCGCACAATTAAGGTTTTGGCTCAAACTATTGATGCCCGGGACCATTATACCCATAGCCATTCTGAGAATGTGGCTAAATACGCTGTTAGTATAGCTGAAGAGTTGCGCCTGCCTGCTGCCGAAATCGAGTTAATCAGGGATGCCAGCGAATTACACGATTTGGGTAAAATCGGAGTTGAGGATTCTATATTGGGTAAACCTACAAGTCTCACCAGTCAGGAATGGGAACAGATAAAACGTCATCCTCAAACCGCTGCACATATTTTAGAGCCGCTTACTTTCTTGGATGGAGTGATAGATCTGGTTAAACAGCATCATGAGCACTACGATGGCTCAGGTTATCCTGAAGGACGTAGGGGAGATGATATTTTACTGGGTGCGCGTATCATCCATGTAGCAGATGCCTACGAAGCAATGCGTTCTCCCCGTTCTTACAGGCCGGTTCCCTTTTCTAAAGAAGAAGCCACCCAGGAGATAAAGAAAAATAGCGGTACGCAATTCGATCCGAAGGTGGTAGAAGCATTCTTGAAGGTAGTAAATAAGCTATAGAGTTAAAAATGTAAAATAAAAAATGCAAAACCAAAATTCAAAATTTAAAATTGAATTAAAAAGGCAAAAAGTTTTGAATTTTAAATTATGATTTTTAATTTAAACAACAGATGAATACCTATAAATATACTGCTAAAGATAAGAATAGCCATACTGTAATTGATATTTTAGAGGGCACTTCCGAGACAGAGGTTGCGGATATCTTGCATAGGAGAGAGTTAGTGGTTGTTTCGATTGAGCCCGTGAAAAATAAAATATTAAAGACCCGAGATAAAAAAATAAAGCTCGATGATCTGGTTATTTTTTCACGCCAGTTAGCCACAATGATTGATTCAGGCGTGCCTTTAGTCCAATCATTAGGGATTCTCGGTGAGCAGATTGATAATAAAGATTTAAGGGATGTGGTTATATCTGTGCGTCAAGATATCGAGGCGGGAATGAGCTTCTACGATGCCTTAGCAAAACACCCCAATGTTTTTTCCGAACTTTTTATAAATATGACCAAGGCAGGCGAAGCATCGGGTACGCTCAATGAGGTTTTAGACAGGCTAGCCACGTATTTAGAGAAAGCAGCAGCACTCAATAGAAAAATCCGTTCGGCTTTGGTTTATCCTGCGATTTTGATAAGCATGGCTATATTGATTACTGCCGGTTTATTACTTAAGGTTGTGCCTATATTTAAAGAAATATTTGCCTCTTTCGGGGGAGAATTACCTTTGCCCACGCGAATCCTGATTGAGACGAGCAATTTATTAAGCAGATATTTCTTAATCTTCCTGGCCTTATTAGTTGTCCTCAGTTTTCTCTTTAAGAGATATACCAGAACAGAGAAAGGCCGCTATAATTTTGATGCCCAAAAATTAAAAACGCCGGTCATAGGGAAACTTTTTCATAAGGTGGCATTAGCCAAGTTTTCACGCACATTTTCTACTTTAGTAAGAAGCGGTGTAGCTATCTTAAATGCTTTAGATATTGTGGGTAAAACTTCGGGTAATAAAGTAATTGAGAAGGCGGTGTTAGAGTGTCGCGGGGCAGTGCGGGATGGTGAGTTAATTTCCCGGCATTTATCTAAAACCAAAGTTTTCCCTCCTATGGTTTGCCGTATGATTGGCGTAGGAGAGCAGACAGGGCAGCTGGAAAAGATGCTTTCTAAAATTGCCGACTTTTACGATGAACAGGTAGATGCGGCAGTAAATGGTCTTACCAGCATGATTGAACCCCTAGTAATTGCTTTCCTGGGTATTGTTATCGGCGGTATTGTTGTTTCTTTATTTCTGCCGATATTTAAGATAACCGAACTTATATCTAAGTAAGTGAGCACATAAGTTATGGAGCACGGTATTTAAGGATATAACGACATAACTTATAAGTGCGAACTTACCCCCGCAGTTTCGCTTTGTGGAGCAAAGCGAAACAAAGCGGCGGGGGTTAATTCGTCCTTCGCTTCGTCCTTCGCTTCGCTCAGGACTCGAAGACGATTCTGAACGCAGTGAAGAATCTCGCTCTAGGACTCGATTGGACGATCCTGAAACGAGATTCTTCGTTTCGCTCAGAATCGTCCTGAGGAGTAAAAGCGACGAAGGACGAAGTGAAGGATCTCGCACAAACAAGAAACTATATAAAAAATGAATAACTTACGTCGCTCTTTCAGAGCCGCCGTAAGTTATGTGCTCATTAAAAAAATACTTGACAAAAATATTTTTTTCTGGTATATTTACTCTGCTGTGAGCAAAATAAATAGCGGCATTGACAAATTTGGATAGTTGATTTTTACCCGAACGTAAGGCGCGTAAGATTTTTAGATTTCAAAGCGTCCCGGTATGTATCGGGACGCTTTTTTTTGCGCAAAAAGCGCATACTTGCCCGTCCTTTTGGGCAAGGTATATCTGTTCTTTGTTAATTTGGATAGCCAAGTAGCGTGAGTAAAAAAAAGTAATTAAGAGCCATTATACAAACTTTCTCATAAATTTTCGGAGAGTTTGATCCTGGCTCAGAGTGAACGCTGGCGGCGTGGATTAGGCATGCAAGTCGAGCGATGTTGAGTTACGAGCAGTTGCCGAGCGCAAGCGAGGTGGCTGTGAGTAGTTCGGCATAGCGGCAGACTGGTGAGTAACGCGTGAGTAATTTACCTCTAAGCCGTGAATAGCCTTGCGAAAGCAAGGGTAAAACACGATGTGTTTACGAAGGCATAAGTCTTTGTATGTAAAAGTGGCTCGCAAGGGCTATTGCTTAGAGATGAGCTCGCGTCCTATCAGCTAGTTGGTAGGGTAATGGCCTACCAAGGCTTTTGACGGGTAGCTGGCCTGAGAGGGTGGTCAGCCACACGGGGACTGAGACACTGCCCCGACTCCTACGGGAGGCTGCAGTCGAGGATCTTTAGCAATGGGCGAAAGCCTGACTATGCGACGCCGCGTGAGGGATGAAGGTTTTCGGATCGTAAACCTCTTTCGATGGGGAAGAATACCTCAGCAATAACACTGCTGAGGGATGACGGTACCTAGAGAAGAAGCCACGGCCAACTCCGTGCCAGCAGCCGCGGTAATACGGGGGTGGCGAGCGTTACTCGGATTCATTGGGTGTAAAGGACAGGTAGGTGGCTATGTAAGTTGGAGGTGAAATCCTGCGGCTTAACCGCAGAACTGCCTTCAAAACTGTATGGCTTGAGGCTAGAAGAGGAGAGTGGAATTCCCGGTGTAAGGGTGAAATCTGTAGATATCGGGAGGAACACCAGTGGCGAAAGCGGCTCTCTGGTCTAGTCCTGACACTGATCTGTGAAAGCTAGGGGAGCAAACAGGATTAGATACCCTGGTAGTCCTAGCCGTAAACTATGAGCACTAGGTGTTGGGGGTAACCCTTCAGCGCCGTAAGATAACTCGTTAAGTGCTCCACCTGGGGACTACGACCGCAAGGTTAAAACTCAAAGGAATTGACGGGGGCCCGCACAAGCGGTGGAACATGTGGTTCAATTCGACGCTACGCGAAGAACCTCACCAGGGCTTGACATGCAGGAAGTAGGAAGCGGAAACGTGGACAACCTGTCAAGTCAGGAGCCTGCACAGGTGTTGCATGGCTGTCGTCAGCTCGTGTCGTGAGATGTTGGGTTAAGTCCCGCAACGAGCGCAACCATTATCCTTTGTTGCTACTTCCAAGACCGCAAGGTTAAGGGAGGCACTCTAAGGAGACTGCTCGCGATAAGCGAGAGGAAGGTGGTGATGACGTCAAGTCAGTACGGCCTTTATGCCCTGGGCTACACACGTGTTACAATGCCCACTACAAAGCGTTGCCAAACCGCGAGGTGGAGCTAATCGCAAAAAAGTGGGCTCAGTTCAGATTGGAGTCTGCAATTCGACTCCATGAAGACGGAATCGCTAGTAATGGCGGATCAGCTACGCCGCCGTGAATACGTTCCCGGGCCTTGTACACACCGCCCGTCAAGCGATGGGAGCTGGTGGCACCTGAAATCTCCGAGCAATCGGGGCTGAAGGTGAAA